>Ga0222645_100017_pt1 | contig 148529 bp, 124 predicted proteins | sample AntAcemetagen292_FD_179881 | JGI IMG/M metagenome (GOLD analysis project Ga0222645, IMG submission 179881) | Saline water microbial communities from Ace Lake, Antarctica - #292 | ecosystem: Environmental > Aquatic > Non-marine Saline and Alkaline > Saline | place: Antarctica: Ace Lake...
GAATAATTTGAGTTCTAAAGTTACTTTTTCGTAGCTTTTTTTTCGACAGGGTTCTTTTTGTGTTTTCATAAGTGACTATAATTAAGTGTTTAATTTTTAGTCAACCTATTTCAGGAAAGTACAATAACGGTTTCTGAAACAACGGCATCGTCTACATCGCAATTAATTGTAGAGTTAATGGAGCAGTCTGGACATATAGATTTGCTAGATGAAAAAATTGGTACTCCGTTATACTTAGGTATTTTAACAGACACAGGCAGCTTTAGATTCAATTCTGTAAAACCACGTACACACGAAGTTTTAGGGAAGATTTTAGCTGCAGGAGTAGTGTATCATTTAATTCACGAAAAATTAAGTGATACTAATACAGAAACTCGTTTGCGTTTGCAAGGATTTGCAATGAGTGAAAAGCTAGAAATTTTATACGATTACAATGTTGCTATTATTTCTTTATCAAAAGAAGAACTAGCAAAATACAACTACAAAAAAGGAGATACAGATAGTTTAGCAAACTTGGTTTTATCAATAAAAGGAATGAAAGCGGCGATTGTTTTTACCGAAAGAGACGGAATTATGAAAATTTCTTTCCGATCTAAAGGTGCAGAAAATCCTGTAAATGTGTTGGCAAAAGAACATTTTAATGGTGGCGGACATGCAAATGCCTCTGGAGGAACGAGCGATTTAACCGTTGATGAAACTTTAGAGAAATTAAAAAGATTGATTCCTGAATATTTTTAAAAAGGAAGAGAATTAAATTTTTAAAAATTATTTTGCCTTATAAGAGACAGAAGACCGCTTAGTTTTTAGAACCAAGAAACAAGACTTTATTCTAACTATCTAACAAACAACTGCAACTAAAAATAGAAACGGTGCTAACTTAATTTTAAAGTTAGCACCGTCTTTTAATTTATGTATTGTATTAAAACCTATTCTTCCCTCTTTTTAGGTTCTCTTTTTCCCTCTTTTAAAGCTTGCATTAACATCCATTCTATTTGTCCGTTTGTAGAACGAAATTCATCCGAAGCCCATTTTTCAATGGCTTTCATCATGTCTTCGTTTATGCGCAATGCAAAAGCTTTTTTATTTGCCATAAGTTTTTTTTAATTCTTAAAAAGTATTGATTTCCATATTTAATATGAATTTAGTTAGAGAATCATTTTAAATATTTGTGTTTGTAATAAAATATACTAGCAAGAAATAAAACAATTAAACCAAAAACAGTAGGAATTATCCAAAACATGGGATTATCATCATTACTTATTGAAGTTTTAATCATAGAATGTGTAATAAGTATTAAAATGCTACTACATAAAAGGCTAGCAAATAACCCTTTTTTAGAACTTATTTTTTTTTCTTTTTCGGATATTTTTTTCTTAGTAAAATTTAGTTGTTCAGGGTATTTTGCGCTAACAATGAGGCCTAAACACAAAACGGTAAAAAAAGAAGGAGCTAACCAAATAGAATTTTTGCTACCAAAACCATTAGGGTTTCCTGCGCTATCAAAATGAACGGCAATTGTTTCTGGTAAATTAGAATACTCAATGCTAATAATACACCAATTGTAAATTAATAAAAATAATGCCACAGATATAATAACATAGTCCAAAGAGCTAAATTGTATACTTCCTTTTGTTGCCATTAATTACTTATTTTGTTTTGATAATTGATTATAATTTGTTTTGCTTCGTCTTCTTTTTGAGTTCCTATTAATAATTTTTTTCCGTTTTTAAATTCTAGTTGAATGCCAACATCCCCAGAAATATTTATAGCTTTTCCTTTAGATTTGTTCCAAAGAAAACCGCTCCTATAACCCCAACCGCCATATTCTCCTATAGGATCGTAATTCCTTACGTTTGCAACTTTTAGTTCTGACCAGGAAATTGTTTTCAAAGAAAAATGAATAGGATAAAACTGATAATGAATTCCGATTTCATCAATTTTAGTATGTAATTTAAAGGTAAAAATTAAAATCGCGGGTAAAATTGTTATGCAAATAATTGTAATTATAGCTGGTGAATTAAAATCAGTTTTACCATCAGAAAAATCACTTAAGATAAGTCCTATTGGCACTATTGTGCTAATTGCTATAATTACAATTATCCACAATTGTCTAAAACGTTGTTCTTCTACAAATACTTTCATTTACCTATTTTTATCTCTTTCTAAGATTGCTAATAATGAGTTTTCTCTTAAAATTACATTTATTACTCGCCAACCTTGTTTGGCGTGAGTGTTCAAATCATCTTCAAATTTTTTCTGTGAATTTTTCCAAGAAAATTCTTCATCTAAAAACATGTACTCTTTCATTTATCTATTTTTATCTCTTTCAAAAACAACACTTGTCCAAGTTTGATTGATGTTAACAACCCTCCAACCTTCTCTGGCGTATTGATTTAACTCATCTTCAAAGTTTTGCATCCTATTTCTAAAACCTAATTTAGGGGTAACTATTTTATATTCTTTCATGCTAATTTTATTTATGTTTACTGCTTGCTATAATTAATGACTTAAAGTACCTGTATTTACAATAGGTGTAGCTTCTTTGTCACCGCATAAAATAACTAATAAATTACTAACCATAGCTGCTTTACGTTCATCATCTAATTCAACTATTTGTCTTTTACTTAATTCTTTCAAAGCCATTTCTACCATTTCTACAGCGCCCTGCACAATCTTATGTCTAGCCGCTACAATTGCAGTTGCTTGTTGTCTTTTAAGCATAGCACTTGCAATTTCTTGCGCATATGCTAAATAACCAATTCTTGCTTCTAAAACCTCGATACCTGCAATAGCTAAACGTTCTTCTATTTCTTTTTCTAAAGCTTCAGAAACTTCATTTACACTAGAACGCAATGTAATATCTTCATCAGTACCTTCATCAGCAAAATTATCATAAGGATACATACTTGCTAATTTACGAACAGCAGCATCAGTTTGTACACGTACAAAATTTTCGAAATTATCAACATCAAAGGCTGCTTTGTAGGTATTTGTTACCCTCCAAACTAAAATAGTAGAAATCATAATTGGGTTTCCTAATTTGTCATTTACTTTTAAACGCTCACTATCAAAATTACTTGCTCTTAATGAAATTGCCTTTTTTCTGTATAAAGGATTTGCCCAATACAAACCGTTATCTTTAATAGTACCAACATATTTACCAAAAAGTAAAATAACTTTTGATGTATTTGGATTTACTAATATAAAGCCGAAAAACCCAAAGAAACCTATTGCTGTGGCCAAAAGAAAAACAGGAGTTTCATTAATTATAGACATTATTATTCCGCCGAAGAATAATATTAAAACGACTAATAACATTAAATAACCATTTGCTGGTTTAATAATTTTTTCTTCTTTCATATAGATTAAGTTTAAATTGATATTATATTGATATCACAAAGATATAATTTTATTTTTAATATTAACAAATTATTACGCATTTTTTTTTATACTTTAGCTAAAAATTAATTTTAAAATATATAAATGAATTTCAAAATCTTCTTATTAATTCCCTTTCTTTTTATTATGAAATCCTCCTCGGATGATGCAGTTTTTTGGGGAAAAAACGGACATAGAGTTACTGGTAAAATTGCAGAAAAACATCTTACTAGAAAAGCTAAAAAATCTATTGATAAAATACTAAAGGGCAAAAGTTTAGCATTTGTATCTACCTATGCAGACGAAATAAAATCTGATAGAAAATACAGCAAATATTACCCTTGGCATTATGTAAACATGAATTTGGATCAAACTTATGAGCAGGCAGAAAAAAATCCTGAAGGAGATTTAGTAACAGGAATAAATACATGTATTGCTATATTAAAAGATAAAAACAGTACCGATAAAGAACACAATTTTCATCTAAAAATGTTAGTTCATTTTATGGGCGATTTACATCAACCTATGCATATTGGGCAGAAAGAAGATAAAGGTGGTAACAGCATACAAGTTGAGTGGTTTGGAAGCGGTACAAATTTGCACAGTGTTTGGGATAGCAAAATGATTGATGATTGGGAAATGAGTTATGAAGAATTGGCTGATAATGCAGACAGTTTATCAAAAAAACAACTTGAAGCTATAGAAAAAGGCTCTATTGTAGATTGGGTAAATGAAGTGCATATCGTTACAAAAGAAGTATATAATTCGGTAAAAGTAGGTGAAAATTTACGTTATAATTATTCGTATGATCATTTTGGAACTGTAAGAGCACAATTACAAAGAGGTGGAATTCGTTTGGCAAAAGTGCTAAATGAAATTTATAAATAACTATTTGTAAAACATTGTATTTAAACCTCATAAACCAACTTTATGAGGTTTTTTTAACAATCAGTAAATTATTTTTTCTAAAATTAATAAAATAAGTTTTTTCTAAAATGATTAAAAAATCTATTTTTATTCTTTTGTTTTTTATGGGATTTATTTCTTGTAAAAAAGAAATTGTTAAAGAAAAGAGCAATGAAGTTAAAATTCTCGTTTCATCAGTTAAAACATACAATTATAATGAGTTAAAACCGTTTTTAGAAAAGAAGGATGATAAAATTTATATTGTAAATTTTTGGGCAACTTGGTGAGCACCTTGTGTAAAAGAATTGCCTTATTTTGATAGCATCAAACAAAAATATACCAACAAAAATGTAGAAATTTTGTTGGTAAGTTTAGATTTCCCAAAACAAGTAGATAAGAAATTAATTCCTTTTATTAATGAGCATAAAATACTGTCGCAAGTTGTTTTATTAGATTATATTAATGAAGATGTTTGGATAAAAGCAATTGACGAAAGTTGGAATGGGGCTTTACCAGCAACACTTATCTATACAAAAAATAGCAGAAAGTTTTATAAGGGTGCTATTGATTACAAAACGTTAGAAAGCGAACTACTTTCATTTTTGAATTAATGCATTACACAACATAAAATCACTGACTATCGCTTGGTGGTTTTTATGTAATTATTCTTATTGTTTAGTCTTGTGCCTAGTTATTTTAAACTTTATTTACGCTTTAAAAAATCTGTATACGAATTTTGAGTAATTGCTTTTCCTAAAGAGTCTAATTTTTTAGTGTTTTTGCCAGTTTCTAAAATTACTTTCTTACTTGTGTAATCATACAAATAAAGACCATTTTTTGTAAGTGTCCCAAAACCTTTATTAAACGTATAATGTGCAAATTGATCCTCGGAAGTATTAAAAATATGTTTGCTAAAAATAAAGTCTTTATTGTCTGCCTTTAGTAAATCTAGTAATGTGTATGAAAAATCAACTTGACTAGCAATAGTGCTAATTTCTTTGATGTTTTTGTTAACAGCGCCACCTAACCACAACATCGGAATTTTAAACTTTTTAGGAGAAAAAAACGGACCATTATGTTTAGGAGAAGTGTGTCCATGATCTGCCATAATTACAATTAAAGTGTTTTTATACCAATCTTGTTGTTTGGCAAATGTTATAAAATCGCCAATTACTTGATCAGTGTAATGATGTGCACTTCTAAACTTATTATCTTCAGTGTCATTACCAAATACATATTCTCCTTTTATTTCATATGGTTCATGGCTTGTTAAAGTAAGAGCAATTTTAAAAAAAGGTTCTTTTTGTTTTGTTGATAAATCTTTTGCAAAACGCTTCATAAAAACATCATCATAAGCGCCCCATTTTGAGTTCCAATCTTTTTTGTCAAACGCACTTCCATCTATAAAATCGGTAATTCCTGCATTTCGTAAATAAGTATTCATATTCCCAAAATTTAAATCACCACCATAATAAAATGAGGTTTTGTAGCCTAAATCTTCCATCTTTTTTGGCAACATTGGTAAACTTCTAGTTTTATTTGGCATGCGCATAATTCTCTTAAAAGGCAACGGATAATAACCGCTTAAAATAGCAGGAATCCCTTTGTCTGTTCTATCTCCATTTCCGTAAAAATTGGTAAATAAAATTCCTTCTTTAGAAAGCCTGTTTAAATTAGGAGTCACATTTGCTTCGCCACCTAAAGAACCAACAATTTTTGCAGGTAAACTTTCCCAAAGAATTAATATTACATTAGGCTTAGAAGTTGTTAAAATTGAATCTTTAGTAGTAGAATATAATAGCTTGTTTCTTGTTTTATTGATAATCTCTAGGGCTGTTTCATCATCAAAAAAAGTGTACGGATTTTTGCCGTCAGTTTCATGAGTAAGTGTATTAAAAAAGTTCCACATAAAATTAACAGCAGCATGATTTGCAAACATTTTGTCAGAAAAATAAACATTACTTTGGTTTACAGGTATTGTTTGAAAACCACCTCTTACTGGAATTAGTAAAGCTATGGTTAATAATAGAAAAATCGGAATTTCTAACCAACTCCCAAAATTAAGTTTTTCATTATTTTTCTGATGAATTTTAGTATAAAGTTTCAAGAATAAATACGCAAATAATAACCAGGCGAATACACCAAAAATTAACTGAAGCGTTGAAGCTGAATACATCATTAATTTAGGTGTATTTAAATAGGGTAGCAAAGAAGTATCTAAACGAACGCCCCAAGCTTGATACAAGCCAGCATCGATCATTAGCATTAAATTGATAAAAATTAGTATGGGTATTGTATACCATTTTATAATTTTTACAATAATCCTTGGATTGATGAAAGTTGAGAAAATCATCAATAAAAAAGGTGTAAAACAAATGTATGCCGTAAAAGAAGCATCTAATTGTAAACCATATAAAAATGTTTTTACAATGGCAAAAAAGTCAAGTTCTTTCGTTTTTTCAAAATAATAAAGAAGAAAAAATAAACGCGCAAAAATGAAATAAACAATCCAAAATAGAAAGTAATAAATGTTGAATAAAAGTCTGTTTTTAAAGTTTTTCACTTAATTAATATTCTGTTTGTTAGTTTATAATTTACTAATGTCTTTTAAAAAAAAGATGCAATTTTTATTATAATAAACTCCTAAGAGTTTTATTCAGTTACTTTTAAACGGGCTTTTGCGGTTATAGAAATATCAGCATAATTAGTGTCTAAATATTTTAAATACCCAGTAATTGCAATCATGGCTGCATTATCTGTTGTATATTCAAATTTAGGAATAAAGGTAGTCCATCCTAAATTTTTTTCTGCCAATTGCAATCTATTTCTAATTTCTGAATTTGCAGAAACGCCGCCCGCAATTGCAATTTGTTTTATACCCGTTATTTTAACTGCCTTTTTTAATTTATTCATCAAAATTTCTGCAATTGTATATTGAATAGATGCACAAATGTCATTTAAATTTTCTTCAATAAAATTCGGGTTTATTCTTTGTTGTTTTTGAATAAAATACAAAATTCCAGTTTTTAATCCGCTAAAACTAAATTCTAAATCGCCTACTTTAGGTTGGGTAAAGGTAAATGCTTTTTCATTTCCTAATTGTGCATAGGTATCTATTAAAGGTCCACCAGGATAAGGCAATCCCAAAATTTTCGCAGATTTATCGAAAGCTTCTCCTACTGCATCATCTATAGTTTCTCCTAAAATTTCCATGTCAAAATAATCAGAAACCTTTACAATTTGTGTATGTCCTCCGCTAATCGTTAAACAAATAAAAGGAAATGTTGGTTTTTTGTTTTCTTCATCATCAATAAAATGAGCTAAAATGTGCGCTTGCATATGATTTACATCAATTAAAGGAATTTGTAAACCTATAGCCAACGATTTTGCAAAAGATGTACCCACCAATAAAGAACCCATTAGACCAGGCCCTTTTGTAAAGGCTATTGCAGAAAGTTGTTCTTTGGTTATATTTGCTTGTTTTAAAGCTTGTTGCACAACTGGTACAATATTTTGTTGATGCGCTCTTGAAGCCAATTCTGGCACAACTCCGCCATATTTTGAGTGTACTTCTTGGTTTGCAACGACATTACTTAACACGTTTGCATTACAAATAACGGATGCACTCGTGTCATCACAAGAAGATTCTATTCCTAAAATATAAACGGGTTTCTCCATCAAAAGTAAGTTATATAATTGCAAAATTAAGTATAATTTTAAGGATGCCTAATTTTTTTAAGAATAGATATTTAATTCTTTATTAAATTTGCACGTTATTTGTAATTAATGGCAAAATTTTTGATTATGATTTATAAGATTTTACAACTACTTTAAATAATAATACCATCAAAAAAGCAGGAAAAAAAATATTAAAATTGCTAGGGTACTTTGTGCTCTTTTCATTGTTGATAAGTATGTTGCTTTCTATACCTGCTATTCAAACAAAATTAGGCCGTTATGTAACAAGTAAAATAAATAAAGATTTTGGCATAAACTTAAGTGTAGAAAGAGTAGATTTTTCTTTTTTAGGAAGTGTGCAACTAAAAGGTGTTCAAATTATAGATCATCATAGAGATACCTTGATTTTTGCTAAAAATGTTAGTACATCAATCTTGAATGCAAAAAGATTTTTAGATAATCAATTTAATTTTAAAAGTATTTCTTTGGATGGAGTAGATTTTATACTAAAAACCTACAAAGGCGAAGAAAATAATAACATGTCGATTTTTATTGATTCTTTTGATAATGGAAAACCTGTGGATTCTTTAAATCCGTTTATTTTAAGAACTTCTAATTTGTATATAAATGATTTAAATTTCAAATTAATTAACGCTAATAAAATAGATTCTATAAACTATGCTGTTAAACATGCTGGTGGAAATTTTCAAAAATTACTAATTCAAGGTTCAGATTTTTCATCAAATATCAGAGGGCTCTACTTTGTAGATGCTTTTGGTTTAAAAATTACCAATTTAACTACGAACTTTTCGTACTCTAAAGATGCAATGCATTTTAAAAAGACTACGTTGCAAACTAAAAACTCACGTTTAAAGGGTGATGTTGTTTTTACTTATAAAATAGATGATTTTTCTAATTTTAATGACAAAGTAAAAATTAAAGCAAAATTTAATAGAAGTAAAATTGCAGTTGAGGATATAAAGAAATTTTACAATGAATTAAGCGGAAATGATATTCTAGATTTTAATGGCAATCTTGAAGGCACAATTAATAGTTTTGATTTAAAAAAGCTAAAACTATACTCTAAAAAAGGAATAAAAATTGAAGGTGATTTATCTTTTGTAAATACAGTAATTAAAGAAAGAGGTTTTGTTTTTGAAGGAAATTTAAAAAATTTATCTGCCACATACAAAGAATTAAAAAATATTTTGCCAAACGTTTTAGGTAACAATTTGCCATCAGAATTTAATAAACTCGGCGAGTTTGTTTTAAAAGGATATATTAGAGTTACTGCAGACCAAGTGCAAGCAGAGATTGACATTAAATCTCAAATAGGTTCTGCGATTTCAGATTTACAAATTACCAATATAGATAATATCGATTATGCTGTTTATGACGGTGTAATTCAACTTAGTGATTTTAATATTGGAACTTTTTTTAACAACCCTTTATTTGGCGAGGTATCTTTAAGAGGTAAAGTAAAAGGTAGCGGATTTAGATTAGATAATATCAATACTGCTTTTAATGGTAAAGTCTCTAAAATTAAGTTTAAAGGCTATCCCTATAAAAATATAGTTGCAAATGGGCAATATCAAAACAATAAATTTGACGGAGATATTGCTATTAATGATGAAAATTTTAAAATGAATTTTAATGGTTTGGCAGATTTATCATCCGAGGTAAGAAAGTTCGATTTTAAAACAGATATTACCTACTTAAATCTAAAGAAAACTAATCTTTTTGTAAGAGATAGTATTGCTGAATTACAAGGTATTATTGAGCTAGATATAGAAGGGAACACTTTCGATGATATTATTGGACAAGCAATTTTTAAGAATGTTTTTTACACCAATCAAAAAAAACAATATCGTTTCGAAGAATTTAAAGTTTCATCCTCTTTAAAAGAGGGTATTAAAAGAATTGATCTAGAATCTAAAGATATTGCCAATGGCTATTTAACTGGTAAATTTATTTTTTCTGAAGTTTCACAAGTTGCACAAAATGCATTAGGTAGCATTTATACCAATTACAAACCCTATAAAGTTTCACCAAATCAGTTTTTAGATTTTAATTTTACAGTATACAATCAAATTGTAAATGTGTTTTTCCCAGAAATTTCTATCGATGATAACACCAAAATTAAAGGAAAAATTGAATCTAATAAAAATCTTTTAAAACTTTCACTTTCTTCTCTTAGAATAGATGCTTATGGCAACGAGTTAAAAGACGTTTTGTTAAGAACGGATAGCCAAAATCCTTTGTATAACTCTCATATTACAGCATCCGAAGTAAATACTAAGTATTACAATATTTCTAAATTAAATTTACTGAATTTAACACAAAACGATACACTTTTTTTTAAATCAGAATTTATTGGAGGAATTAATAAAAACGAGAATTTTAATTTAGATTTTTATTACACCATAAACAAGGAAACTAAATCTGTAGTTGGTTTTGAAAAATCGACCTTTGTTTTTAAAAATACTGCTTGGGACATTAATCCGAATGAAAAAAATACAGATAAAATCACCTTTGATTTAAAGAATGACGACTTTAACTTTAGTCAATTTGAAATCGTTTCTGGAGAACAAAAAATTGAATTTAGTGGCGATTTAAGAGGTAATTCAGAAAAAAGGCTTCAAGCGGATTTTACCAAAGTTAAATTACAGAGTTTTTTGCCAGATATAGATAGTTTAGCGTTGCGAGGTAGAGTTTCTGGTAACTTAGATTTTGTACAAAAAGGAAATGATTACAGCCCAGAAGCAGTGCTAATAATAAATGATTTTCAAGTTAATAAGTTTAAACAAGGAGATTTAGCAATTAATATTAAAGGAGATAATTCTTACGAAAAATATAATGTAGACTTATCAATAGACAATAAAAAAGTAAAAAGTATTGCAGCTATTGGTTCTGTTGATTTTTCTAGTGCTAGACCCATTATTGACTTAGAAGTTTTTTTAGAAGAGTATGCTTTAGATGCTTTTAGTCCTTTGGGGCAAGATGTAATATCTTCGTTGCGAGGCAGTGTTTCCGGTAATTTTAATTTAAGGGGATTTTTAGGAAATCCTGATATGGACGGAACTTTATATCTTAAAAAGGCAGGTTTAAGATTCCCTTATCTAAATATAGATTATGATTTTGAGGGGGAATCTACAATATCATTATTACAACAATCATTTATTTTAGAAGACATCAAATTATTAGATACAAAATATAAAACTAAAGGAAAATTATTTGGTAACATCTCTCATCAAAATTTTGATAAATGGTTTTTAAATTTAGAAATTGACACTAATAATTTGTTGGTTTTGGATACTAAAAATACAGAAGAGGCTGTGTACTACGGAACTGCTTTTATGGATGGAAATGCAAATATTTCGGGTTTAACAGATCAATTAACAATAGATGTTAACGCAAAGACAAAAGCAGGTACAAAATTTGTAGTTCCGTTAAAAGATATAGAAACCGTAGATAATTTTAAGCTAATTCACTTTAAATCTGGTGAAACAAAAGTAGAAGACAGACAAAGACGATTAGCAAAGGATGCTATTAAAGGGTTGTCTTTAAATATAGATATTGAAGTAACAAAAGATGCTGAAGCACAGGTGGTTATTGATGAGGTTTATGGAAGTCAATTAACAGGGAGAGGTTCTGGGAATCTTCAAATAAGAATTAATACGAGAGGTAAATTTAATATGTTTGGAGATTATACTATAGATAATGGTGTATATGATTTTAAATATGGAGGCTTTATTAGCAAGCCTTTTTTAATACAAAAAGGAGGTACAGTTTCTTGGAGCGGCGATCCTTATGAAGCAAACTTAGATGTAACTGCTATTTATAAAGCAAAAGCAAACCCTGCTGTTTTATTAGAGAATTTTAATTCTAATAGAAAAGAACAGATTGATTTAGTTACCAGAATTACAGGAGGCTTATTTAATTCTAAACAAGATTTAGATATTCAGTTAACAAATGTAGATCCAACAATAGCAAGTGAGTTAGAGTTTATTTTAAATGATAATAACATAAACGAAAAGACAACTCAGTTTATCTCTTTATTGGCATTTGGTACATTCAGAAATCCTGATAAAGTAAGCTTCGATGTAAATAACACGTTAACTAATACAGCTTCTAGTGCAATTTCGGCTGCCTTTTCTAGTTTATTGAATAGTCCAGAAAGTAAATTTCAATTGGGTTTTGATTATCAACAAGGAGAAAGAGGAAATGCTGTAGATAGACTTAATATTGATAATCAAGTAGATTTATCTGTAAGCACACAAGTAAGTGATAGGGTAATTATTAATGGTAAAGTTGGTGTTCCTGTGGGCACACAAACACAATCTAGTGTTATTGGCGAAGTAAAAGTAGAAGTTTTATTAAATAAGCAAGGTAACTTTAGAGGTACTATATTTAATCGTCAAAATGAAATACAATATTCTACAGAAGAAGAAGGCTATACGCAAGGTGTAGGACTCTCTTATCAAGTAAATTTTAATAGACTATCAGATTTATTTACGAAAGCTCGTTTAAAAAAGAAACTTAAAAAGGAAACTAAAAAAGGACTAGAAAAAGATACTTCAAAAATCAAAAAAGTTGAACTAATCAATTTTGAAGGTAATTAAGTTTATTAAATTTTAAACTTTATTTTTTTAAAATCAATTCAATTAAAATTACGAATAACTTTACGAGGTTACAACTCAATTTTCCTTTTAGAAATAAGGCTTTAAGACTAAAACGATTTCGTAATTTTTTTATTTTAAATCATTAAAAAGAACTAATTTTGTTTAGATAAATATGGAAATAATCAGGAAAATAGGAGTAATGACTTCTGGAGGAGACTCTCCAGGAATGAACGCTGCAATTAGATCTGTGGTAAGAACTTGCGCTTTTTATGAAATAGAATGTGCAGGAATTTATCGCGGATACGAGGGTATGATTGAGGGAGATTTTATTGAATTAAATGCACGTAGTGTTAAAGGAATTATAAATAAAGGAGGGACTTTTTTAAAGTCTGCTAGATCAAAAGCTTTTAGAACTGCAGAAGGAAGACAAGAAGCATACAACCAATTAAAAAAAGCAAATATAGATGCTATAGTAGTAATTGGAGGAGATGGAAGTTTTACAGGTGCATTAATTTTTAATCAAGAATTTAATTTTCCTGTTATGGGAATTCCGGGAACTATAGATAATGATATTGCAGGAACTTCCCACACCATTGGTTATGATACTACATTAAACACAGTTGTGGATGTAATTGACAAAATTAGAGATACAGCATCATCGCATAATAGATTGTTTTTTATTGAAGTGATGGGTAGAGACGTTGGTCATATTGCACTAAATGCTGGTGTTGGAGCAGGAGCTGAGGAGATTTTAATTCCGGAGGAAGATTTGGGCTTAGATAGATTATTAGAATCTTTAAGAAGAAGTAAGGAATCTGGAAAATCTTCAAGTATTGTTGTAGTTGCTGAAGGTGATAAAATAGGTAAAAGTGTTTTTGAGTTAAAAGATTACGTAGAAGAACATTTACCAGAATACGAAGTTAGAGTTTCTGTTTTAGGACATATGCAAAGGGGTGGATCACCTTCTTGTTTTGATAGGGTTCTAGCTAGTAGAATGGGTGTGAAAGCTGTAGAAAGTTTATTAGAAGGTAAAACTAATTATATGGTAGGCTTAATAAGTGATGAAATTACTTTAACACCTTTAGAGAATGCAATAAAAGGCCAATCAAAAATAAATAAAGAATTAATTAGAGTTTCAGACATAATGTCTACATAGAAAAAAAGTAAATTAAATAATATGATTAAAGTAGGAATAAACGGATTTGGAAGAATTGGAAGATTAGCATTTAGATCTTCAGTATTAAGATATAACGTTCAAGTTGTTGCAATTAACGATTTATTAGATGTAGACTATTTAGCTTACATGTTAAAATATGACTCCGTTCATGGAGAATTTAAAGGAACTATTGAAGTTATAGAAGGTAAATTAATTGTGAATGGTAATGCAATTAGAATCACAGCAGAAAGAGATCCAGCTAATTTAAAATGGGATGAAGTAGGAGCAGAATATATAATTGAATCAACAGGGTTTTTCTTAACAGAAGAAACTGCTGGAAAACACTTATTAGCGGGTGCAAAAAAAGTAGTTTTATCTGCACCTCCAAAAGATGATACACCAATGTTCGTAATGGGTGTTAACAATACAGAATTAAAAGCAGATCAAAATATTTTTTCTAACGCGTCTTGTACAACAAACTGTTTAGCGCCAATTACTAAAGTTTTACATGATAACTTTGGTATTATTGAAGGTTTAATGACTACGGTTCATGCCGCTACTGCGACTCAAAAAACAGTTGATGGTCCTTCTATGAAAGATTGGAGAGGTGGACGTTCTGCAATTCATAATGTTATACCTTCTTCTACTGGAGCGGCAAAAGCTGTAGGAAAAGTTATACCTGCAATGAATGGTAAATTAACTGGTATGGCATTTCGTGTTCCTACAATGGATGTTTCTGTGGTAGATTTAACAGTTAGATTAGAAAAACCAGCAACCTATGCAGAAATCTGCGCAGCAATGAAAGCAGCTTCAGAAAGTGGACCGATGAAAGGTGTTTTAGGTTATACAGATGAGTTAGTTGTTTCTCAAGATTTTATAGGTGATACTCGTACTTCAATTTTTGACGCTGACGCAGGTATTGCATTAAATGATAACTTTGTAAAAGTTGTTTCCTGGTATGATAACGAAATGGGATATTCAACAAAAATTGTTGATTTAATTGAATATGCAGCTACTTTATAGTAGAGGTATACTATATATAAAATTAAAAACCTGATAGAATTAATTTTCTATCAGGTTTTTTTTATTTTTGATTACTGATTACTGATTACTGATTACTGATTACTGATTACTGAAAACTGATTACTAAAAAACTTATTTTACAGCAATCATACTAATTTCTACATTCACAAATTTTGGCAGATTTGCAACTTCTACAGTTTCTCTTGCAGGTGCTGTTTCTTCATTAAAATAACTACCGTACACTTTATTTATTTCAGCAAACTTATTCATATCAGAAATAAAAATGGATGTTTTCACAACATTTTCGAAAGTCATCTCAGCAGCAGCCAAAACCTCTTTCATGTTATTCATTACTTGTGTAGTTTCTACTTGTATAGTATCTAAAACAAGTTCACCTGTTTCTGGATTTAATGCAATTTGTCCAGAAGTATATAAGGTATTTCCGCTTAAAACAGCTTGATTATAAGGCCCGATTGGAGCAGGTGCTTTTGTGGTTATTATTATTTTTTTCATTTTATTTATGTTTCAAAGGTTCAAGCTTTAGTAAGTTTTTAATTTTGGTGTAAATAATACCAAATGTTTTTTCATTTATTTTTTAAAATTTAAAATTAAAAACTAACAGTTAAAAAAGTCTTCTATCTGGTGGTTTATTTTTATCCCATTTTAAATCTGATAACGTTGAAGATTTTACACCAATAAAGAAGGTGTAAGAAGAAATGGATCCAAAAGGAACCCAATTAAAATTGAATTGCCAGCTATCTAAATCTCTTGTAAAATTAAATCTTGAGAAGGAAAATGCCCCATTTTTAACATCATAACCAGAAGAATATCCAACTTTCCATTTTGGAGATAATTCTAAATTACCACTAAAACCTACAGTATGCACTCCAACTTTTCCTGGTTCCAAACCGTTATTTCTGTAATTAGCAGAGTATACTAAATTAATAGTCCAAGGAATTTTAGAATTATATAAATCTGTTTTTGTGGTTTTATTTTGTTGGTTGTTTTCGCGTCTTCCTTGTCCGTTTGTAGGGTCTATATTTGCGCCCATGGTATCGGCAGGATTATTAGCTCCATTTCCGTTTTTATCTTCGTTTGGGTCTTTCTTTTTACTTTTATCAAAATCAGCACTTGAAATAGAATAGTTTGCCGTTAGGTTTGCATTTGATAATCTAAAAATACTGGGATTAAATTTATTAATATTTCTACCTTCATCATTTACTTGATATGGATCTAAAGAACCATTAAAATTCAACGCTAATTTATCTTTAAATAATCGTGTTCCGGCAGAAAAACTAACAGAAGACCAACGTAAACTATCAGCCGCTATGTTATAAGAAGAGCTAAAGTTTAAGTTATTTAAAAGTGAAATCTTTTCATCTTCTTCGTCACTATCTGGATCTTTAGGTGCAACTTTTGCTTCTAAAACATTGTTTAAAGAAATACCAATAGAATTGCTTAATCCAGACGACGGCGAACCATAAAGCCCTTGATCAAAAATAGTATATTGTAGCAAATCTGTAGAAAGTGCACTCTGTTGCACTTCTTTAATGTATTTATCTTTAAAATCGGGTCTGTAAGAGTATGAAATTGTTGGTCTAAAAGTATGTCTTATAGCTTTTAATCTTCCTTTTTTAAAGTTGAAAGTCCCGTAAATATTGGTTGATAAACTTACACCCATATTATATTCTCGATAGGTTTTAAACCCTCTTAAAGTGTCTGTAACCACAACATTGTCAGTACTATTGTATTCTTTATTGATATAATCAAACTGCCAAGTTTCTTCATAATTTGCACTTGGTGATAGCGTAAAATATTTAAATGCTTTAATATTTGTATTTGTACCCGTTTTGTGCTGAGCACCAGATCTTGCAGTTTCAAACATTTTACTTGTAAAAAAATCAGCATCTGTTGTGTTAATTAAATACTGACCAAGCATATTGTAATTAAAACCTAATTTCTGAATTGGGTTATTTTTAACGCCATTCTTACCTGCAAATGGATAAATTCTATCCATGTTTAACGATAATGAAGGTAAAGTCATCGTAATACTTTCTGTATTTGTGTTTTGCTGATGAGAGGCAGTTATAGCCATATTAAATGGTGTGTCAACAAAAGTTTTACTGTAGTTTATGGATGAGTTAAAGGTGTTGTTTTGAGTCTGCGCAACATTAAATTGATTTAAAGATTCTCTAAAAAAACGACTACTTCCTAAGTTTACAGATGCTGTAAATCTTGAATTTGGACTTGCTTTTGAATCCTGATTGTGAGACCACCTAACATTAAAATTGTTAGCTTTACTATAATCATCAAAACCTCTAATTCCGTTTATAATATTTTCAAAATTAAAACTAAAAAGCCCACTAAATCTGTATTTTTTTCTATAGTTTGATGAAACTCTTGTGCCCCAACTTCCGTTGGAATATACATCACCTAAAACAGTTAAATCTGCATAATCGCTCATTGCAAAGTAATATCCACCATTTTGAAAACCAATTCCTCTATTACTACTTCCGGTATCAAAAGCAGGAATTAAAAATCCAGAAACACTGGTTTCTGTCATTGGAAAATAAGCAAAAGGTAAAAACAAAGGTGTGGGCACATCTGCAATAACTAAATTACTTACCCCTACAATAATCTTCTTTCCAGGAACTAATTTTGCTTTATCGGTAGAAATATAATAATCAGGTATTAATTTATCCGAAGTTGTAAAACGTATTTTTCTAATGTAAACGGTAGAATCATTTACTCGTTTTGTTTTTTCACCGTAGGTATACATTTCGCCTTGTTTGGTTTTTAAGCCATAAATAAGTGCACGTTTACTTTTAAAATTATAAACCATAGAATCTTGCTCAGATTCTTGATTACCTTGTTTAAATATAGGTCTTTGAACATAGCCTGTGCTATCTTTGATTCCTTTGGCGAAAAGGGTATTTTTTTTGTAATCAATAACTATAATTCCGGCTTTTAAATCAATATCTGTATAGGTTATATTGGCTTCATCATAAAGAATTACTGTTTTTTCTTTGGCATTTTGGATGGTATAATCTTTTGCGATGTGAACAATAATGTCTTCGAGAGTTTCTTTTGGTTTTAAAGAATCAATAGAAATTGTGTCTTTCTTTTTTAAAAATAGGGTGTCTTTCTGGGCACTAAATAAAGAATCTTTTTTAGCAACTAACATTGTATCCTTTTTTATCAAAGGAATTTCTGTTTTTTGGGTAGACTTAATATCTTGAGCAATACTTATCTTTATAAAAAAGAAGCAGCAAAATAAAAGAATGTATGATAGGTTTGTTTGCAACGCTTTTAATACTATTTTTGTATGAAAGTAAAAGTATGGCTCAATATCTGGAACACCAAATTAATGATGTCAAAATTAGTTAAATTTTATCGATGTATTTTCTACAAATCCACAAATTTATTATCACTTTGAAAAAGCTATTTTATTTATTATTTTTTGCACTATTTTTAGGCTCTTCATCAACGATGGTTTTTGCTCAAAAAAACTATACGATTGTACTAGATGCTGGTCATGGAGGAAAAGATCCAGGAAATTTAGGAAATGGTTTTAAAGAGAAAGACATCGCTTTAAAAGTAGCACAAATTGTTGGTAAAAATTTAGAAAGACATAAAGAGATTACTGTTATATATACTAGAAATGAAGATGTTTTTATAGATTTATGGAAAAGAGGCGACGTTGCAAATACGGCAAAAGCAGATTTATTTGTGTCAATTCATTGCGACTCTCATACATCAAATGCATATGGTGCAGGAACTTTTGTGTTGGGATTAAGGGGTAATAAAAAAAACTTAGAAATAGCAAAAAGAGAGAACGCAGTTATTCTTTTAGAGGATAACTACAAAGAAAAATATGTAGGTTTTGATCCAAATTCAGCAGAATCTGTAATTGGTTTATCTCTTTTACAAGAAGAAAACTTAGATAAGAGTCTAGAAATAGCAAGTATTATTCAAAATAATTTTACAAATAAATTAAATAGGCTAGATAGAAAAGTAAAACAAGACAATTTTCAGGTTTTACGAGAAACTATAATGCCAAGTGTTTTGATTGAGTTAGGTTTTTTAACAAATAGAAATGAAGGGGAATTCTTAGATTCAAATTCTGGACAAAAACAAATGGGAAATGCAATTGCGGATGCCATAGAAAGTTTTATAGATCATTTGAAATTAAATACAGTTAAAGCCGGAAGCGCAAATAAAGTATTACCAAAAGACGTTAAATATAATAATATAACTAATAGTGATATTGAGTTTAAAGTTCAAATAGCATCTGGTAAAAATTTAATTACCACAGAATCTTATAATTTTAAAGGATTAAAAGATATTCAAAGAGTTGAAGTCGATGAATATTATAAATATTATTATGGTAATACTTCTAAATATAACGAAGTTTTAGAGTCTTTAAATATTGTAAAAGAAAAAGGATATACATCTGCATTTATCGTGGCATTTAAAAAAGGTGAAAAAATATCACTATCAGAAGCTAATAAAATGAATTAGTTTTGATAGTATCAATCAAAAATTATCAGTAATTTTGTTCCTAAATTTCTATTTATGACTAAAGAATTAAAAACAGGTATTGTTCTAATTATTATTATAGTTGCATTTATTTGGGGTTTTAATTTTCTAAAAGGACAAGATTTTTTTCAACCTAATAATAGATTTTATCAGGTAGAATATACCAATATTGGTGGTTTAACAGAAGCTAGCCTTGTTACTATAAATGGATTAAAAGTAGGTAAAGTTGATGATATAGATTTTAATGAAAGTCCTGATAAAAAAGGACAATTAATCGTTAAGTTTTCGATGCACAATGATTTTAAATTTTCTAAAAATAGCATTGTAAAAATTTATTCTCCAAATCCTTTATCTGGTTCTAATTTGGCAATAATACCAAGTTATGTTGGAGAAAATGCAGTTTCTGGAGATTTTTTAAAAGGACAAGTAGAATCTAGTTTATTTACTTCAATTGGCGAAAGATTAGACCCAATACAAGCTAAAATAGAAAACGTAATTGTTAGTGCAGACACCCTTTTTCAGAGCATAAGTCATGTTTTAAATAAAAAAACTTCCGAGAGTATAAGAATATCTGTTCAAGAATTAGAACTTACCATTGTAGATATTAGAAAAACCATAGGTGCTGTTAACTCTATGATTGATGTAAGTTCTAAAGATTTTAAAGAAACTTTAAAAAACACAAAAGTAATTACAGCAAATTTATCTAAAGTAACAGATTCCTTAGCCAACTCTAATATTGGCGAAATTATGAGAAAAGCAGAGGTAACTTTATCTTCTGTTAATTCATTACTAGAAGGCATGGATCAAGGAAAAGGAACTTTTGGTAAATTAGTAAACGACGAAACATTGTACAATAATTTAGCAACAATGTCTAAAGAACTAGAGGAATTGTTGCAAGAAATGAAGTTAAACCCTAAAAGATTTGTACACTTCTCTTTATTTGGTAAAAGAACTAAACCATTTAACGAAGAAAACAATAAAGTTAATAAAACAACACAATAAAATATACTTATTAAATTATGCAATATCTACCAAATCTAATTTTTGCACTGGCATTAATAGCCGGTATTGGTTTTTTTGTGATCAATATTCGCAAAATATCTAGAAACATCAATTTAGGAAAAGATGTAAACAGAACCGATAAAAAACCGGAACGTTTAAAAAATATGATGAAGATTGCTCTTGGTCAATCTAAAATAGTAAAAAGACCACTTTCTGGTTTTCTACATGTTATTGTTTACGTAGGTTTTGTTATCATAAATATTGAAGTTTTAGAAATAATTATTGATGGTTTATTAGGAACCCACAGAATTTTTCTAGGCTTTTTAGGAAATGCTTTTTACGGATTTTTAATTGGTACTTTCGAAATTTTAGCAGCAATAGTTTTTGTTGCCGTTATCATTTTTTGGTTACGTAGAAATGTATCAAACATTAAACGATTTTTAAGTAAAGAAATGATGGGTTGGCCTAAAAATGATGCAAACTATATCCTTTATTTTGAGATGGTTTTAATGACTTTGTTTTTAGTTATGAATGCAACAGATACTGTTTTTCAAGAAGCTGGAGCAGGGAATGTTATAAGTCAGTTTATTGCACCTTTATTTAATGGTTTTTCTCTAGAAGCAATTCATATAATAGAAAGAACAAGTTGGTGGATTCATATTTTAGGAATTTTAGTTTTCTTAAATTATTTATATTATTCAAAGCATTTACATATTTTATTGGCATTCCCAAACACATATTTCGCAAATTTAAATCCGAAAGGACAATTTACAAATTTAGAATCTGTGACCAACGAAGTTAGATTAATGATGGATCCAGACGCTGATCCTTATGCAACTCCAGAACAAGGAGAGGAAGAAACAGTCCCAGAAAAATTTGGTGCTTCTGATGTTGTTGATTTAAATTGGGTGCAACTTCTAAACGCATACACGTGTACGGAATGTGGTAGATGCACTTCTGTCTGTCCGGCTAATTTAACAGGTAAAGAATTATCTCCCAGAAAAATTATGATGGATACTCGTGATAGATTGGAAGAAGTTGGTAAAAATATCGATGCAAACAATGGTGTTTTTGTGGATGATGGAAAGCAACTCTTAAACGATTATATTACTCCAGAAGAATTATGGGCTTGTACAAGTTGTAATGCATGTGTAGAAGAATGTCCTGTAAATATTGACCCATTATCAATAATCATGGATATGAGAAGATATTTAGTGATGGAAGAAAGTGCTGCGCCACAAGAGTTAAATATGATGATGGCAAACATCGAGAACAACGGAGCGCCTTGGCAATACAATCAACAGGATAGATTAAATTGGGCAAACGAAGAATAAAGTTTAGTTTTATAGTTTTCATTAGCAGTAAAGTAGCTAGTAAAATATGTTATAATCAACTATTATAAAGTTTAAAAAACGAATAATAATTACATAAAGAATTATCAAAAATATGAACGTACCAACAATGGCAGATATGATGGCTCAAGGCAAGCAACCAGAAGTGTTGTTTTGGGTTGGAGCAGCAGGAAGTTATGACGATAGAGCAAAAAAAATATCTAGGGCTTTCGTTAAAATTTTACATCAAGCAAATGTAGATTTTGCAGTTTTAGGAACCGAAGAATCCTCTACAGGTGACGCAGCAAAAAGAGCAGGAAATGAGTTTTTGTTTCAAATGCAAGCCATGATGAATATTGAAGTTTTGAACGGTTATGAAGTTAAGAAAATTGTTACTTGCGACCCTCATTCTTTTAATACTTTAAAAAACGAATATCCAGGTTTAGGAGGAAAGTATGAAGTATATCATCATACCCAATTTATACAAAACTTAATAAAAGAAGGACGTTTAGAAATTAACGATACCACATTAAAGGGTAAAAGAGTTACTTTTCATGACCCTTGTTACTTAGGCCGTGCAAATGAAGTATATGAATCTCCAAGAGATTTAATTAAAAGGTTGGGTGTTAATTTAACAGAAATGAAACGCAATAAATCTAATGCTTTATGTTGTGGAGCTGGCGGTGCACAGATGTTTAAAGATGCTGAAAAAGGAGATAAAGAAATTAATATTTTAAGAACAGAAGAAGCATTAGAAACTAACCCACAAATTATAGCAACAGGTTGTCCTTATTGTAATACAATGATTACTGATGGTATTAAGTTTAAAGAAAAAGAAGCAGAAGTGGTTGTAAAGGATATTGCTGAATTAATTGCTGAGGCTAATAATTTATAAAAATAATGGCAATCTTTAGTAACGACTTGGTTTTAGAATTACCTGATATCAAAAAAATTGAATTTATTAAAATAAATAAAAACTATTTAAAGGTTATTTTAATCAATCTTTTTCTGGTTTTTTCTCCACTGTATATAGGATTAATTTTATTACACCAACTTGTATTTACAAAAGAAATAAATGAGTTTATAATTCCTATATATAGCGTATTCACTGCTGTTTTTGGATTTGTTATTTGGTATATACTCTTAAGCTTTACCAAGAGAAAATATGCTTTAAGAGAAAAAGATATTTCTTATAAATCGGGTTTGTTGATTAGACAAATAACAACAGTCCCTTTTTCACGGATTCAGCACGTAGAAACAGATGAGAAACCAATTTCAAGAATTTTTGGATTAGCTTCTTTAAGCATCTATACAGCAGGAGATAGTAGTGATGACTTAGTAATTAAAGGGATTACAAAAAAGAAAGCATTAAAAATTAAGGAATTTATCACCACAAAAATTAATGAGTAATTCTTTTGATTTTTCTAACTTTTCAAGGCAATCACCAAAAGGGGTTTTAGTTATTTATATAAATCTTATTTATAAAGTAATTAGAGTTAGTTGGTTACTGCTTTTTTTGCTTGTTAAAGATTTTTCTAAAGTATCTAAAATAGGTGCAAATTATATTTATTTAGGTTTAGCACTCCTTTTACTTTTTTTACTAGCTAGAGCTTATTTAATTTATAAAAATTTTCAATTTAAGATAGCCAACGAACATTTTATTTTAAAACAAGGAATTCTAAAAAAAACGAACACTTCCATCCCTTTCCATAGAATTCAGAACATTAATTTTAAACAGAATATTATTCAGCAAATTATTGGTGTATTTGAAGTTAGTATAGAAACGGCTGGTTCAAAAGATACAGAAATAGCAATTAAAGCATTGCCTTTATTAAAAGCGGAGGCATTAAAAGAGCTTGTTTCAAAAAGTACTGAATTTAATTTAAAAGAAATTATAGGTACTGATAAAAAACCATTGGTTCGAATTGGTTTAAAAGAACTTTTAAAGGTAAGCCTAACCGAAAACCACTTGCAAAATTTAGTCCTTTTTTTAGCAATTGTTATTGGTTTTTTTCAGCAAATAGAGCAAATTATAGATAGTTTAGGTAGAACAGAAGCTTTGGACGGTCTGATCGTAGAAAGTAAGAATGTTCTCTCAGTAAGCTTTTTCTTTGTACTCATTGTGTTGATTTTTTTAACAATAATAGCTTTACTAAGTTCTTTTGTTAAAGTGTTTTTGGTTCATTTTAATTTAACCGCTTATTTAAAGGACGATTCTTTTGAAATTAATCAAGGATTATTTACAAAAAAATCAATAGTTTTAAAAAAGCAAAAAATTCAAAATATTACCATTTCTACAAACCCATTAAAACGATTGATAGGTATATCTTTTATTACCTTTAAGCAGGCGCTAAGTGGTAAGGTCAATGTTAAAAAAGATAAATTAATTCGTTTGGTAGGCTGCAAAATAGCACAAGTTGAAATTATAAAAGCAAGTCTTTTTAATGTAACTGAGCTCGAGAAAGGAGAGAAAATATATCCAAATTCTTATTACAAACGCAGAATATTCGCATTTACTTTTTTGTTTACAATTAGTATATATTTAGTATTATATCTAATTTTTTTACATGTTGAAATTTTATACGCTGCTATTTTAGTTTTTCCTATCATTCTATTTTTGATAAATAAAAAAGTAAAAAAACGATTTTATAAAATAACAGACAGTATGTTGCTGGTCGGTAGCGGCTTATTAGAAACGCACTTAACATATTTAGAAATTTTTAAGGTACAGAATATAAAAATGAAACAGACACTTTTTCAAAAGAGGAGTAATGTAGCAGATATTATTTTTCAAACGGCTTCAGGTAAAATTTTTATTCCCTGTGTTCCATTTGAGGATGCCATTAAAATTTATAACCATACTTTATATAAAGTAGAAAACACCAAGACTTCGTGGATGTAAAAAGTTTTATCAAAGCGGCTCGTTTACGAACCTTGCCTTTATCTGTTTCTGGTATTATTGTTGGAAGCATTTTAGGTAACAATGCACACCAAAGCACTGCTGCAATAATTGATCATACAAGCATATTATTCTCTAATATTTTCTGGTTAGCAATTCTAACAACCATCGGTTTTCAAGTGCTTTCAAATTTTGCAAATGATTATGGAGACGGCATAAAAGGTTCCGATAACAACAGAACAGGAGAAGCAAGAATGGTTTCATCAGGCGCTATTACGCCAAAACAAATGAAATCAGCAATGATTATAACTACAATAATTACGTTAATAATTGCTTTAGCTTTAATTTATGTTGCTTTTGGAAGCGAGAATTTTGGCTATTCGTTTTTATTTTTCGGACTAGGAATTGCTTCAATAGCAGCAGCAATTAAATATACCGTTGGCAATTCAGCCTACGGATATAGCGGTTTTGGAGATCTTTTTGTTTTTGTATTCTTTGGATTATTAAGTGTTGTTGGTAGCTATTTTTTATATTCTAAAAACATTAATTTTGAAATATTTTTATCCGCAATTTCTATCGGGTTATTAAGTACAGCTGTTTTAAATTTAAATAATTTAAGAGATCAAACAGAAGATAAAAAAAATAATAAAAATACTTTAGTTGTTAAATTAGGCAATCAAAAAGCAAAAAAATATCATTATTTTTTGATTTTTGGCGCATTAGTTATGGCGTTAATTTTTGTTTTTTTAGATTTCACATCGGTTTATCAACTTGTTTTTTTAGTTGCTTTTATTCCGTTGATTAAAAATATGAAAACGGTTGCTCAAAATAAAATTCCAGCAGAATTAGACAGCGAATTAAAAAAAGTGGCTTTAAGTACTTTTTTGTTTGCAATACTTTTTGGAGTTGGTCAAATTTTTTAAATAACATATATGAAAACAATAAAAATAATTTTAGGAATTATAACGGCTATTGTTGTTGTATTCTTTGCAACGGGTTTGTTGATAAAAGAAACTAATTACACAAATCAAGTTACTGTAAATAAACCTATTGAAGAAGTATTTGAAACATTTAGTAATTCAGAAAACATAAAAAAATGGATACCAGAAATAAAGTCTTTCGAAGTAATTAACGAGAATATCGGAAAAATAGGAAGTAGTTATAAAATGGTAATTGAAAATCAAGGGCAAGAAATTGCTATGACACAAAAAGTAATTGCCTACGTTAAAAATGAGAAGTTAACCTTATTTTTTGATGCTGAAAATATGCTAAAAAGAGACGACTATATTTTTACTGAAAATGAAGGAAATACCGTCATCACTTTAAATACGAGTTGCCAGAGTGAATCTTTTTTAATGGCTTGTGTGTTTCCTTATTTTAAAGGGACTTTTGAAAAACAAGACCAATCGTATTTGAATAGTTTAAAAACGTATATTGAAGGAAATAAGTATTAAATTGATAGTTTTCAATAATTGTTTTAGATTCTGTTTAAATGATATTTTTTAAAGACGAAGTGGAAATTGACTTTTTATTTCATTTAAATATTGATACTTTATAAATTTTTAAAATTACTTTTAAATTGATAAAAGCCACCTATAAAAAACACATTCTCAATTTTAAAAATCCAAGCGGAACATCCCGTGGAGTATTGAAAACAAAAGAAACTTGGTTTATCCTTTTAGAAGAAAATGGTAGAAAAGGAATTGGAGAAACCGGTTTGTTTCGGGGTTTAAGTATTGATGATGTTCCTAATTATGAAGAAAAACTAAGTTGGGTTTGTAAGAATATCAATCTTGGTTTAGAAAATTTAGTATCAGAAGTTATACACTTCCCTTCAATTCAATTTGGCCTAGAACAAGCCTTTTTATCACTTAAAAGTTATGATGAGTTTGAGTTATTTCCATCAGAATTTACAAAAGGAAACGAAGCCATTGCCATAAATGGTTTAATTTGGATGGGCGAAAAAAAGTTTATGAATGATCAAATCAAAGAAAAACTAAAAACAGGTTTTTCTTGCATCAAAATGAAAATTGGTGCCATAGATTTTGATGCAGAAATTGAATTGCTAAAATCTATCAGAAAAGAATTTTCATCTAAAGAAATTGAATTAAGAGTAGACGCAAATGGTGCTTTTAATCCAAAGAATGCTCTAGAAAAATTAGAACAATTATCAGCTTTAGAAATTCATTCTATAGAACAACCTATAAAACAAGGGCAGGTTCAAGAAATGGCAGCGTTATGCGCAAAAACTCCTTTACCAATTGCTTTAGATGAGGAATTAATTGGCGTTTTTAAATTAGAAGAAAAACAAGAATTATTAAAAACCATACAACCACAATTTATTATTTTAAAACCAAGTTTAATTGGTGGTTTTGCAGGTAGCCAAGAATGGATTAATTTAGCAAAACAAAATAGTTGTGATTGGTGGATTACATCGGCCTTAGAAAGTAATATTGGGCTGAACGCAATTGCACAATTTGCGTATACTTTAAAAAGTAATCTGCCACAAGGTTTAGGAACTGGAGGTTTGTTTACAAACAATTTTGAAAGCCCTTTACAGGTTAAAAACGGAACATTAATGTACGATCCAAATTTAAATTGGAACTTTAATTTAAAGTAATTGAGTATTTAAATTAGAATTTAGAAAATAAAAAATGAATTATATACAACAAGCTTTTAAAGGAAATAATGAATGGTATCATTGGATATTTACCATTATTTTAGTTTTTATAGGATGGCAAATTTTAGGAGTAATTCCTTTAGTGATGACCGCTTTTGCAACTACAGAAAACATAACTGAGTTTTCAAATGCAGCTGCAAATAATTTTATGACGTTAGGCATTAACAAAAACTTTTTTTTGTTTTTAATGCTTTTTATGTTTGCCGTTGGGCTAGTTTTTTTATTAATTGGTATTAAATATATTCATAAAAGAACAATAACATCTTTAATAACAAGCAGAAAAAAAATTGATTGGAAACGTTTCTTTTTTGGTTTTTTAAGTTGGGGTATTTTGGTTGTTGTATTATCTGTAATAGGTATTTATTTAGCTCCAGAAAATTACACATTTAATTTTAATGCAAAACCATTTTTTATTTTAGTCGCAATTTCTGTTGTATTTATTCCTTTACAAACAAGTTTAGAAGAATTGTTATTTAGAGGTTATTTTATGCAAGGATTAGGCGTTCTAGCAAAAAACAAATGGGTGCCTTTACTAATAACTTCGGTCTGTTTTGGTTTATTACACGGCGCAAATCCAGAGGTTCAAAAATTGGGAGGTATACTTATGGTTTTTTATATAGGAACAGGTTTTTTCTACGGAATTACCACTTTAATGGATGAAGGTACAGAGTTAGCACTTGGTTTGCATGCAGCAAATAATATGATTGCAGCATTTTTAGTAACTACAGATTGGATGGTTTTTCAAACGGATGCTTTATTTATTGATACATCAGAACCTTCAGTAACTTGGGAAATGTTTATTCCGGTATTTGTGTTATATCCTTTAATTTTATGGATGTTTTCAAAAAAATATGGTTGGAAAAATTGGCTAGAAAAATTAACAGGTAAAGTTGAAGAACCTTTAAATTTAAAATAAAATTATAGAATTTTAGATGAAACCGAATCAGACTAAGTTCCATAAAAGTTTTCAATTAAACGGATATTCATTCGCTTCCGTGGATGAAATTCTCGCATATACAAGCGGTTTTTCTGATGAAATTTATCAATTTTTAGAAAGTTGGTTTTCTTCGGATAAAAGCATTTCAGTGCAAACTTCTGGTTCTACAGGAGCACCAAAACCAATTTTATTAAAAAAAGAGTTTGTAGTAAATTCTGCGGTTGCAACAGGACTTTATTTTGATTTACAAGAAAATACAACTGCTTTACTTTGTTTACCAACAAAATATATTGCTGGTAAATTAATGTTGATAAGAGCCATTACTTTAGGTTGGCATCTAGATGTTGTAGCACCAAGTTCTTATCCTTTAGAAAAAGTTGTTAAAGTGTACGACTTTTCTGCGATGGTGCCGTTACAATTAGAAAATTCATTATCTAATCTCTATAAAATAAAGATATTAATTGTTGGTGGTGGAGTAGTTTCAAAAGAATTGAAAACTAAAATTCAAGATGTTTCTACTGCCATTTTTGCAACTTACGGGATGACAGAAACAATTACTCACATTGCTGTAAAAATGTTAAATAATTCTTCGACATTCAAAGGAGCTATCAGGAAACAATTATTTTATGAAGCGTTACCAAATGTAGCAATTTATATAGATAATAGAAATTGTCTAGTTATTAATGCTCCAAAAGTTTCTGATGAAATTATTTTCACAAATGATGTTGTGCAGTTAATTTCCAACACGCAATTTGAGTGGTTAGGACGATCTGATACTGTTATTAACTCTGGTGGAATTAAGTTACATCCAGAAATAATAGAGGAGAAGTTATCCGAAATAATTACACATCGTTTTTTTGTTGCAGGGATTCCTGATAAAAAATTAGGCGAAAAGTTGGTTTTAATTATTGAGTTAGAAGGTTCTAAAAAATTTGATTTTCAAATTTTGCTAAAAGAGGAAATCCGAAACTCAAACACTTTGTCAAAATTGGAAACTCCCAAAGAAATCTATTTTGTGACTCATTTTATAGAAACTGGCACAAAAAAAATTCAACGAAGAAAAACATTGGATTTATTAAAAGTATAAATTATTTTCTATAAAATTAGGATAAATTAAATTCGACAATCGTTACTTCAAAAGGTTATTTTCGAATAAAAAAGCAATAATTACATTTAATTTATAAACTAAGAATAGCAGGTTTTTCCTCGGAAATCTAATGTTTTTATCATTTCCAGAATATTTTACAGTATCGAATTTTTGGCTAGAACAATATAAATATATCTTATAGGATTGATTTTTTCTTTTATTTATTCGTGGTGTTTTCTGCTGTAAATGATTACTTTATTTCAGTTTATAAAGGTTTATATTAAAAAATTTTAAATATTGATGTGCCAATTTTACTTGGCGTTTTAGTTTAGCCCCCAATAAGTTCGGAGTGTTATTTTAAATTTGAAATAATACCTTTGAGATATGAAATACAAGAAAACCAATAAATAAACGATTATAAAATCATTAAAAAGATGTAAGGATATCGAAAATTGTTACGGCAAAAAATGGGGGGAGTTGAATTATATTTCGAACTTAAAATGGATTAATAGACAGGAAACTAAAATAGGGAGAGATAAGTTTTATGAAATATTAAGGTTCCATGACTTACTAGATCTAAGGCTAAAGAATTACTTAATAACAACAAATTTTAAGCATCAATTTAAAAAGTATAAAATCCAATAGTTTATCCTTATTATGTTATAATCCAGTAATATTAGCAATAACAACCCTATCAAATATTTTTTATTCCAAATATCTTCGAATAAGTTTGCAAACAAATTCATTTAGATATAATTGTAATTAATATTCTTTATTTTTTGTAAAGTACTTACAAAATTTGCTTTGTTAATAATGCAAGTACAGATAAAACGTTAAGCTTGTTAAAGGATATCCAATTTAAATCAAAAAAAAGTATTTCTATAGTAGATATAAAACACGATAAGGGTTTAAAATCTGCCATAAAATCAGGTGCTAGAATGTTGTCAAGTGAATCTGAATTTGATTTTATAGTGTATTTAAAATCAAACATGTTAGAATCTTTATTAGGCTTAACGGAGTTTTTAAATAACTTTAAAGAAAATAAACAAGATTATAAAGCATTACCAACAAGATCTAATAGAAATGTGTTATTCGATGTTTTTTCTATAAACGAATTGTTAAATAGAGAATCTATCATTAAATAATAATTTAAGTCTAGTTAACTTTTATTAATTATTTCCAGTAATAATTCTCATTAAAATTTAAAATCAAATCCTGCATAAGCTCCAAAAGGATGCCCAGGTCTTAAACCAGCAGGCACTCTGGAAGCTGCATAAGTAGTATTTAATATATTGATGATATTTGCAGTTAGTATTAAGTTTTTTGATAAAAAATATTTACCCGAAATATCAATTATAAAGTTAGAATCTACTCGCTGATTACTTGGTATACTTCCAGTTCCTGCTAAAGTCCTAAAAGCTCCGTTAAGTCTTGCGTTTAAATTAATTTCAAACGATTTATGTTCTAAAGATAAAGCTGCATTTAATTGGTGTTTAGGTATGTAAGGCAATTCATCACCAATAGTAACAACACCCCATAAATCATCAGAACTTCCAAAACTATTTTGAAATCTAGTGTTTGTTAATGTATATCCAAAAGAAGTAGGCCAAGAAAATTTAGCATCTTTATCAGCAAAGTTATAGTTAAAAAGTATTTCAATTCCGTTTACATTTACTTCACCAGCATTAAATTGGTCTAAAGAACCCGTTCCGCCAGTTGCCGCTAAATCACTACCTAAAAGATTCGAATAATCGTTAAAGAATCCAACAAATTCAACTTTAAGTTTCCCTAAATTAAAACGGGTACCTAATTCGTAATTGATACTTTCTTCTGGTTCTTGTTCTTCTTGATTTCCTGGAGGTGAAAAACCTTTATGCACACCACCAAATAAAGAAATATCATTATTAAATTTATAATTTGCACCAATACCAGGTATAAAAACGCCTACAGAATTTTCTCTAGTTGCTAAGTTTATACCAGTTCGTGTTACATCATTTTTACCAAAATCATTTCTTTTTAATTGAATGCTTTCATAACGAGTACCGGGAGTAATCGTCCAATTATTAAATTTTAATTTATATGTAATATAAGTAGCAAGTGCTTTTGCGTTAGTAACTCTATTATCATCTGTTCCAGGCAACCCAGCAGTTGTTAAAGACATTTTGCCCGTATTGGAAATACTGTAATTATCAACCCATTGAAAACGATCTTCTTCGTCATAATGATAACGAGCTCCAATTTCTAAATCATGAAAAGTATCGCCTTTATACCAATTAAACTCTAATTTTGTTTGTAAACCTTGTGCATAGTACTTTCTATTATTTGCTTTAATTCCGATGGCACCAAAATCAGAATTTACGGTTCCGTTAACAATATTAAAATGATTAGATAAAGTTGTTGGGTTTTCTAAAATAGTTGCAATAGATTTTTTGTCTCCACTAAAAGTAATATCATTTAATTTATACCAATTTCTTGCAAAATTATTCTGATAAGCCGTCGTTGTTAATCTGGTATTTTTATTAAAATCTACTTTATAAGTTAACATGTATTGCGAATGGTCTGTGGTCATTTTATCTTCATTTGAAGATGCATATCTAGAAAACGGATTGTTATTAAAATCATTTTCTGATAAACCTAAATATGTTTCGTTACCTATTTCATCTGCATATTGAAATTTGAATTCTACAGATTGTTGCACAATTGCATCCGGAAATAAATTGATAGCAATTTTTGCAACGAGGTCATTTTTATTAAAACCTGTATTTTTTCCGCTTGGTAGGGTTTTAAATCCGTCAGAGCCATAGTTTACATATTGCACCATATAGCCAATTCTTTTTGTACTACCTCCAATTTTTGCTTGAAGTTGATTTGAATTAAAACTACCATAACTCGCTCTAACTTGACCGCTAAATTCAGATGGAATTTGAGCAGATATCATATTAATGGCTCCTCCTGTAGTAAATGGGCCAAATTGAACTTGACTACTACCTTTTAAAATTTCAACAGCTTCCATTCTAGCAATTGTTGGAAAGTAATACGCAGCAGAAGCACTATAAGGGGCAGGAGATATTAGAACACCGTCTTCCATTAAGGTTATTTTTGAGCTTCTTTCTGGAGATGTACCTCGTAAACTAATATTTGGTCTTAAACCAAAACCATCTTCTTCATAAATTGTAACTCCGGGTACTGCTCTTAATGCTCTGTTAATATCAGTAAAACTAAATTTTTCTAATTCTTTTGGTGATAAATAATAGGCAGAACCTGTTCTGTTTTTTGCCATATACTTGTTGCCAAAAATAGCATTACTTGATATAAATACTTCATCTAATTTTTGAACAGAATCTAAAGATTTATTCTTTTTCTTTTTTTCTTGTGCACTTAAAGCAATTGTAAATAAGATTATTAAGGTAATAATACTCGCTCTCATTTTATTTAGATTAATTAAAAATAGTACTCAGAACTTTGATGCAAATGTACAACCTCATAAAACATCTTCAAACTTTATTTAGAATAATTATTGCATTCTTTTTTAAAATTATTTTAAGATAATTTACAGGAAATAGCATCTTAGAGAAGTCTTAAACGTCTTAAAAAAGGGTAACATTTTAAAATTTATTTTCAAATGCTTTTAAATTCAAAAATCATTTAAAATTAAAAATATGTTGTAAACTAAAAATCATTATAATAAGAAGTCTGCGTGCATATTTTCATTCTTAATATAAAAAGTAAAAGTTTAATGAGTTTAAATGTTTTAATTCAGTGTTTGCAAACCATAAATGTTAAATTTAGTTTTGATTTAAACATATAGTTTTAAAGTATTTTGCGAACCTATTTAGTTTTATTTAAAGACTCTTGAAATGCTTTTAAATATCTTTTAAAAGTGATTTAAATCCGTTAAATTTTTTATTTTTATCTATGGATATAATAGAATTATGCTACAAATATTGAATTTTGATCATTTATTTAAATATTAAAATACTGAATACTAATAAATTAAGTTTATTATTTTAATTTATTCTAAATAAGCATTGCGAAACTAGATTTCAGTGGTATATTTGCACAAAATATAACATACTATTCTTAATTAATCTAAATAAAATGAAAAAAGTACTATTATCCCTATCAATCGTAACATTATTAATGTCTTGTAATAATACTACTGAAGAAATTATCACGACAGCTCCTGCAACTTATAATTTTGCAAGAAACGGGAGTTCTTCTGTAAGTTTTGACGGTCAGACAACAAGAATTAAAATGGGCGATGAGTTTGCAAAATCTTTAACAAAGTCATCTATTGAAACAGTGGCTTCTCTAAATGGTAAATTTGATCATAATGCTGGAGAGATTAATTTTGAGAATGCAGATTTAAATATGTCATCAAAAAATATTAGAAGCAAAGTTGCATCCTCAATAGATTTATTCTCTTCAAATTCTACAGATGCAACTGCAATTAAAGCAGATTTCGATTTTTGGATTTCGGCTCAAGTAAATGAAGTTTTTCCTAAATGGAATGACTTAGCTTCTGCAGGAAATGCTGGTCAAATTCAAGAAGCTGGTGGAGGATCAATGAGATATGTAAACGCGAAAGGTTTAGAATACAATCAAGCAATTGTAAAAGGTCTTATTGGTGGTTTAATGGTAGACCAAATACTAAATAATTACTTAAGTCCATCAGTTTTAGATGAAGCATCAAATATTTCTGATAATGATGGAAATGTTTTAGAAAGCGGTAAAAACTATACGGCTATGGAGCACAAATGGGATGAAGCTTTTGGCTATTTATATGGCAATGAGGTTGATGCAGCAGCTCCTGCTTTAAACATGGATAATTTTTTAAATAAATATTTAGCTAGAGTAGAAGCTGATACAGATTTTGTAGGAATTTCGCAAGAAATTTACAATGCATTTAAATTAGGAAGAGCTGCAATTGTTGCAAAAGATTATATCACAAGAAATGCACAAGCAGAAATATTAAGAGAGAAAATTTCTGAAATAGTTGCTATTAGAGCTGTATACTATTTACAACAAGGTAAAAACAATTTATCAACAGATATTGGTGGCGCTTTTCATGATTTATCAGAAGGTTTTGGTTTTATTTATAGTTTACAATTCACAAGAAAACCAAATTCAACAACACCTTATTTTAACAAAACAGAAGTAGATGGATTTATTAGTACGTTGATGTCTGGAAATGGTTTTTGGGATGTTTCTACAACCACTTTAGATGAGATTTCTAATACAATTGCCGCTAAGTTTAACTTTACAGTTGTACAAGCAGGTAGTTAATAAAGCCCTTTAATTAATTAGCAAAAAGCAACTTATACTACTTGCTTTTTGCTATTTTTGTATTCTTGTTTAGAAAAAATAAAAAATAATATGTTTAGAAAATTTTCACTCCTTTTTGTATCAATAATTACACTTTCGGCCTGTTCAACATCAGAAGAAACATTACCAATTGTAACAGACAGTTTTGATAGAGGTGCTATGTTGGTAAACATCGCAGACAATATAATTATTCCTGCCTATGAAGATTTCGGTAGTAAAATGAATACTTTAAAAACTGCTGGAGAAACTTTTACCACAGTAACTACTCAAACTAATTTAGAAGCTTTAAGAACTTCTTGGTTTTCTGCTTATAAAACTTGGCAGCATATAGAAATGTTTAATATTGGTAAAGCAGAAGAAGTACAATTTACTTTCTACATGAATATTTATCCTTTAACGGTTAAAGATGTAGAAGATAATATTGCGAATGGTAATTATGATCTAAACAGCGTAAATAACCAAGATGCACAAGGTTTTCCTGCATTGGACTATTTATTAAATGGTATTGCTAGCACAGATATCGCTATTTTAGAAAAATATACTACAGCATCAAACAAAGACAATTACAAAAAATACATTACAGCTGTTTTAAATCAAATGAACGATTTAACAACTCAAGTAATTTTAGATTTTAAAGCACAAAAAAATACATTTGTTAGCAACACTTCTAACACGTTAACGGGTTCTGTTAATGAATTGATCAATGATTATATTTTTTATTATGAAAAACGCCTTAGAGCAAGTAAATTTGGTATTCCTGCGGGAATCTTTTCTTCAAGTTCTTTACCAGAAAAAGTAGAAGGATTTTACAAAAACGATATTTCTAAAGAATTATCATTAGAAGCTTTAACTGCTGTTAAAAATTTATTTGAAGGCAAGTATTATAATTCTTCCACAACTGGTGCAAGTTTTAAAGACTATTTAATAAAGTTGGATAGAGCGGATATTGCAACTAGCATTTCTAGTCAATTTGAAACGGCAAGGACAGAAATTAACAAATTAAACAATAGCTTTTCTATACAAATTAATGAAGATAATACAGCAATGACTAAGTCTTACGACGAATTACAAAAATCGGTTGTATTGTTAAAAGTTGATATGTTGCAAGCTTTTAATATTAGTGTTGATTATGTTGATGCTGACGGAGATTAATACTAACCATAAATTAAATAAATACCTGGTTTCTACTGAGAAATCAATAAAAATTAGTTTTTTTTATGTTCATAAAAAAAATAAAATATAATTTTAAAGAACAAACAAATGCTGCTCCTTTGGCAATATTTCGTTTGTTTTTTGGCATTATGCTATTTGGAAGTATCATCCGTTTTTGGACTAATGGGTGGATAGAAAAACTATACTTAGAACCAAAATTCCATTTTTCTTATTTTGGTTTTAGTTGGATAAAACCAATTGGGAATTACACCTATCTTTTGTTTATTCTTTGTGGTTTATCGGCACTTTTTGTTGCTATTGGTTATAAATATAGAATCGCAATTATCACTTTTTTTATATCTTTTCTGTATATAGAATTAATGGATAAAACCACGTATTTAAATCACTACTACTTTATAAGTATTGTTAGTTTTTTGATGTTATTTTTACCTGCTAATGCTTATTTTTCTTTGGATGCTTTTATCAAAAAACAGCAGTACAAACAAATTCCAAAATGGACAATAGATAGCATAAAATTATTGTTGGTAATTATTTATTTTTATGCAGGTTTAGCAAAACTTAATTCAGATTGGTTGTTTAGAGCAATGCCTTTAAAAATTTGGTTGCCATCAAAATACGATTTACCACTTATTGGAGAAAACTTAATGCAACAAAACTGGTTTCACTTTGCCATGAGTTGGTCTGGCATGTTGTATGATTTGGCAATTCCGTTTTTATTACTGTATAAGAGAACTCGTTTTGTTGCTTTTTTGTTCGTAATCTTCTTTCATGTTTTTACAAGAGTATTGTTTCCCATTGGTATGTTTCCTTATATAATGATTGTTTCTGCGCTTATTTTCTTTGATGCTAGCCTACATAACAAAATTATAAATTTCATTAAGAAGTATATTCTAAAGTCTAAAGAAACTATTTTATTGGTCAATGATTTTCATTTTTCAAATGTTAAAAGGAAGTTGTTTTTAGGCATACTTAGTGTATTTTTTGCAATACAAGTTTTATTACCTTGGCGCTATTTATCATATCCTGGTGAATTGTTTTGGACAGAAGAAGGCTATCGTTTTTCTTGGCGCGTAATGTTAATGGAAAAAGCAGGAAGCACTAATTTTAAAATTGTTAATTTAGATTCAGGAACACACTTTAGAGTTAATAATACCGATTTTTTATCTTCTTTTCAAGAAAAACAAATGAGTTACCAGCCTGACTTTATTTTAGAGTATGCACATTTTTTAGGAGATCATTTCACAAAACAAGGACATAAAAATGTGGGCGTTTTTGCAGAGAGTTATGTTGCTTTGAACGGCAGATTAAGCACCGAATTTATTGATAAAAAAGTAGATTTATATCAACAAAAACTCTCTTTTAAGCATAAAAAATGGGTAGTACCTTTTAAATCAGAAATAAAAATTAAAGGAATATAAATAATGAAATTTAGAATACTACTATTTTTTTTAATCTTTATTCAATTAAGTATTTATAGTCAATATAAAATATCTGGGACAGTAGTTTCAGAGTTTAATAAGCCGATAAATAAAGTTCAAATTTATGATGAAACAGGCGGTTTATTGGGGCAAACCGGTATTTTGGGAAGGTTTAATTTCTCTACAGAAAAAGAGGCATTACAATTAATTTTTTATGTGGAAGAATATCAGCTTAAAAACATATTTATTGAATTAAAAAATTTTGTAAATCTAAAAGTGATTTTAGAAACTTTTTCTCAAAATTTATCAGAAATTCAAATTAAAGCAAGAAAAGAAAGAGTTTTTGAAATTAAGAGACTACAAGATGTAGAAGGAACCTCAATTTTTGCCGGTAAAAAGACAGAAGTTATTTTAGTAAACCAATCTACGGCAAATTTAGCTACCAATAATGCACGTCAGATCTTTAATCAAATTGCAGGTTTAAATATTTATCAAAATGACGATGCAGGTTTGCAATTAAATATTGGTGGTAGAGGATTAGATCCAAATAGAACTGCTAATTTTAATACACGTCAAAATGGGTATGATATTAGCGCAGATGTTTTAGGGTATCCAGAAAGTTATTATACACCAGCTTCAGAAAGTCTCGAAGAAATTCAGGTAATTAGAGGTGCAGCTTCACTTCAATATGGAACACAATTTGGTGGTTTGGTAAATTTCGTAACTAAAAAACCAACTAAAGAACAAGAAATAGTTTTTAGAAATACCGCGGGTAGTTTTGGTCTGCTTACCAATTTTACAAGTTTAAGCGACACGCAAGGAAACTGGAGTTATTACACGTTTGTAAATTATAAAAAAGGAGATGGGTTTAGACCAAATTCTAATTTTGAATCTAAAAATGCTTTTCTTCATTTAGAATATCAATTGAATGAAGAAAGTAAACTTTCTTTAGAATTAACTGGTTTAGATTATTTGGCGCAGCAAGCTGGCGGATTAACAGATGCGATGTTTAATGAAAACCCATACCAGAGCAATAGAAAACGAAATTGGTTTCAAGTAAAGTGGTTTTTGTACAATCTAAAATGGGAGCATAAATTCTCTGATAAAACTAATTTTTCTTTTAATTTCTTCGGATTGGATGCGTCTAGAGATGCTCTTGGTTTTAGAACGAATAGAGTAAATCAAGCAGATCCTGGTTCTGAAAGAGATCTAATAAAAGGAACTTTCAAAAACTTTGGATTTGAATCTAGATTGTTAAGTTCTTACACAATCTTCGATAAAAAAGCTACTTTTTTAATTGGTTCAAAGTTTTATAAGGCGAATAATACAAACATGCAAGGTCCAGGTTCTAATGGTTCGGATGCAGATTTTGAAATGCGTCTTGACGAATATCCCAATTACCCGAGACAATCTGATAGTAGATTCCCTAATTTGAACGTTTCTTTATTTGGTGAAAATATTTTTTATATCAATAATAAATTTTCGATAACTCCTGGTTTTAGACTAGAATATATAAATACTAAAAGAGATGAAATTATAAAAGATATTGTTACAGATGGTGCAGGAAATGTAATCAATGACAATTTGCGAGATGAAGAAGAAACCAACGAAAGAAACTTTATACTTTTAGGAATTGGAACAAGTTATAAATTTAACAAGACATTAGAACTTTACGGAAATATTTCTCAGAATTATCGTTCTGTAACTTTTTCTGATATTAGTACCGCAAATCCAGCTTTCGAAATTTCACAAGATATTACAGATGAAAAAGGGTTTACTATTGATGCTGGTTTTAGAGGGAACTTCAAAAATTATTTTTCTTATGATGCCAATATTTTCGGGGTTTTTTACAACGACAGAATAAATATTTATACACGGGCAGACGGTAAAGCAGAACGAGATAATATTGGGGATGCAAGAATTTTAGGAATCGAAAGTTTAATCGATTTTAATGTAAAAAAAATCGTCAATATGAATTCAAATTATGTTTTTAATTATTTTATTAATTTTTCATTCATTACATCCGAATACACAAAATCAGAAAAAAATGGTGTTGTTGGCAATGAGGTAGAATTTATACCAAATGTAAACACAAAAACAGGTGTTCGTTTTGGCTACAAAAACTTTTTATCAAGCCTACAATATTCTTATTTGTCAAGTCAGTTTTCAGATGCTACAAATGCAAAAGGAGGAAGTCTTAGTGGCGTAACTGGAGAAATTCCTTCGTATGGTATTTTAGATTTTTCGACATCATACACATACAAATTTGCTAAATTAGAAGCCGGTGTAAATAATGTGTTAAATACTTCTTATTTTACAAGAAGAGCAACAGGATATCCTGGTCCAGGCATTATACCTTCTGCACCAAGAAATTACTATGTAGGTTTAGAACTTAAATTCTAGGGTTTAATTCTATATAAATTCAATAATAAGTCGTAAATTCGCTCGCAATTATACCTTAATTGCAACATGATAGCACACAACAACAAAATTTTAGGAGAAGGCTTAACATACGACGATGTATTACTAGTTCCTGCTTTTTCTAAAGTACTTCCAAGAGAAGTAAATATTCAAACAAAATTTACAAGAAATATTACGATAAACGTACCCATCGTTTCTGCAGCTATGGATACCGTTACAGAATCTGCTTTGGCAATTGCCATGGCTAGAGAAGGCGGTATTGGTGTTTTACATAAAAACATGAGCATTGAGCAACAAGCTCAAGAAGTTAGGAAGGTAAAACGTGCTGAAAGCGGAATGATTTTAGATCCAGTAACTTTACCTTTAACAGCAATAGTATCTGATGCTAAACAAAACATGAAAGAACACGGAATTGGAGGCATACCAATTGTAGATAAAGACGGAATTCTAAAAGGAATTGTTACAAACAGAGATTTGCGTTTTGAACATGATAGCAATAGACCAATTGTTGAAGTAATGACCAGTGAAAACTTGGTAACTGCCGCAGTTGGAACCTCTTTATCAGATGCAGAAAAAATTCTTCAAAATTATAAAATAGAAAAGCTTTTAATTGTTGATGAAAATTATAAATTAAAAGGATTAATCACTTTTAGAGATATAACTAAAGTTACTCAAAAACCAATTGCAAATAAAGATTCTTTTGGTAGATTAAGAGTTGCAGCAGCTCTAGGTGTAACGAGTGATGCCGTTGAAAGGGCAGAAGCTTTGGTAAACGCTGGTGTAGATGCAGTGGTTATTGATACTGCACACGGACATACTGAGGGCGTTGTGAATGTTTTAAAGGCGATTAAACAAAGATTTCCTAATTTAGATATAGTTGTAGGTAACATAGCCACTCCAGAAGCTGCAAAATTCTTGGTTGCTGCAGGTGCAGATGCTATAAAAGTTGGTATTGGTCCAGGTTCTATCTGTACTACAAGGGTTGTGGCGGGTGTTGGTTTTCCACAATTTTCAGCAGTTTTAGAAGTTGCTGAAGCTATCAAAGGAAGTGGAGTTCCTGTTATTGCGGATGGTGGAATTCGTTACACAGGTGATATTCCCAAAGCAATTGCTGCTGGTGCAGACACTGTAATGTTAGGTTCTTTATTAGCTGGTACAAAAGAATCTCCGGGAGAAACGATTATTTACGAAGGAAGAAAATTTAAATCTTACAGAGGAATGGGTTCTATTGAAGCGATGAAACAAGGCTCAAAAGATCGTTATTTCCAAGATGTAGAAGATGATATTAAAAAATTAGTTCCAGAAGGTATTGTAGGTCGTGTGCCTTATAAAGGAGAATTATTTGAAAGCATTCACCAATTTATTGGCGGTCTACGTGCAGGAATGGGATACTGCGGAGCAAAAGATATTGAAACGTTAAAAGAAACTGGTAAATTTATTAGAATTACCGCAAGCGGAATTAACGAAAGTCATCCTCATGATGTAGTTATTACCAAAGAATCACCTAATTATAGTAGGAGGTAAGTTCCCATTTCTTTAAATAATAAAAAACCAAGCAATATTGCTTGGTTTTTTATTATAACATGTAGTTATTAGTTTGCACAAATAATTTATACTTACTTTGGTTTATAAACTTCAAGTTCAATTTCTATCATAAAACTTGGCAATGCTAATTCATTTACTCCAAGCCAAGAACCAGTAGGAAACTGTTTTTTATAAATGTAATTTCTATATTCTGCATTTTCAAGAAATAATTGCATGTTGGTCGTAAAAATATTTTCGACAACTACATCATCAAAAGTACAACCATAGTGTTTTAAAATGGCATCCAAATCTGCATAACAGTTTCTCATTTGTTGGGTAAAATCGCCTATTGCTGTTGGGTTACCTTCGTCATCCATACTAACAGCTCCAGAAATTTTAATATCATTTCCTATTTTCACAGCATGCGAATATCCGTAGGCTTTTTCAACTTCTGGTCGGAGCGAAAAATACTCGGGTTTTTCTGTTTCGATTATAATTTCTTCAACGTCTATAATTTCTTCCTTTTCTTTCTCATTTTGTTTGCAACTTTGAACAACAAAAGTTAAGGAGAAAAGAACCATTAGGAAAGTTAATTTTTTAAAGTGGTTTTTTAGCTTTTTCATGATATGTGTATTTTATGCTTATTTTTTTCGGTTTTCAGCGATTCCGTATCTTAATCAATATCATTTTAAATACTTTAATTTGTATTATTTATAAAAGTAGATGATTTCTGTTATAGAAACAAGTTTGTAATAAAAAGTGAAGTTAAATAATTTTAGGCGATAAAAAAACTAAACTAATCCCTCAATAGTTTCAATAATAATAGAACAACCAAGTATTAATTCTTCATCAGAAATAGTTAACGGAGGCGTAATGCGCATTGCTCTTTCTTCAAACAATAAGAAGAATAAAATCAATCCTTTTTCTAAACATTTAAGAATAATTTTTGCAGCTAATTCTGGCGATTCAACAAGTGCAATTAACATTAATCCTTTTCCTCTAATTTCTATTATTGCTGGATGTTGTAAGTATTTTCTGATGATAATTTCTTTTCTTAAACTTTCTGAAAGTAAATCTTGATCTAGAATCTCTTTTACAGTTGCAGTTGCCGCTGCAGCGATAACAGGATGTCCTGCAAAAGTAGAAATATGGCCTAATTTAGGATTGTCTTTCAACAAACTCATGTGATCGAAAGACGCAATAAAAGCGCCAATTGGCATTCCGCCACCTAAACCTTTTCCTGCAACAATAATATCTGGTACTACATTGTAGTTTTCAAAACCCCAAAACGTTCCTGTCCTTCCAATTCCTGATTGTATTTCATCCAAAATTAACAAAGCGCCAACTTCTTTGCAACGTTGTTTTACTTTTGTTAAATAACCGTTTATTGGTTCTATAAATCCTGCGCCTCCTTGAATTGTTTCTAAAATTACAGCAGCAGTTTTATTCGTTATTTTTTGAAGGCAAAAGTCACAATTAAAAGCAATAAACTTAATACCCGGAATTAAAGGTCTAAAAGCTGCATTTTGTTTTTCTACACCAGAAACACTCATAGCCCCTTGTGTATTGCCATGGTAAGAGTTTTTTGCAGCAATAATTTCTGCTCTATTTGTTACTCTTTTTGCTAGTTTTAAAGCACCTTCTGTAGCTTCTGTGCCAGAGTTTGTAATGTAAACAGATGCTAAATTTTCTGGTAATGTTAATGCTAATAATTTGCATAAATCAACTTGTGGTTGTTGAATAAATTCACCGTAAACCATTACATGTGTGTATTTATCAACTTGATTTTTAATAGCTTCAGAAACTTTTGGATGATTATGACCTAAACTATTTGCAGAAACTCCAGCAACGAAATCTAAATATTTTTTTCCATGAATATCATAAATATAACTTCCTTTTGCGTGAGAAATTTCTATTGCAAGTGGGTGAGGAGAAGTCTGTGCTTGGTATTTAAAAAAATCTGATTTCATATTATTGCTTATTAGCTGAAGCAGGTAAATCTATTTCTTTTTTAGGTTTTTTCTTTTGTATAGGTTTCACATCAAGAATTGCATTTGATTCTTTTAAAGTGCCTTTTTTTATTGGAACTTTATTTTTATCAGCATCTATCACAAAAATATCTTCCATTTTTTTAGGCTGTTCGCTTTCTCGCCAAGTAAAATCTTTTAATTTTTTTACATCTTCTGGCAACATCGATGGCGGATACGTTTTTCCTTCAGAAGCTTTTAGATATTTTATGGATTCGATAATTCCGTTTTCAAAAGTGAAATCAATATTACTAGAAATTTCTTTTGTAATTGTTTCAATACTATTGGTTTCTTCGTTTCTATTGTAATACACAGACTCTGCATTTCCTTTTACAATAAGCGTTTTTAGCTTATTTTTTTCAAATTTACCGAACATATTTCTACCTTTAATTTGATTGAAATCGTCTATGGATAAAGAATCCTTAGAAATTATAAAGGCATTATTAAAGACTTTTAAAGAATCTAGTTTTTCTGTATCGACATTCGATTTTAGATAAATAGTGTCACCCGTAATTTGATTTTTGTCAGACCAAATAATAGGGTTTCTATACATTTTAGTTAAACCAACTGCTTGATTTGTGTGAATAGAATCGCATTTTCCTTGTAAATCTGATTTAAATATTTTTACATTATGATAAATTCGAACAATGCGTTTTTTTGCTTTACCCGTAACCAACAAAGTATCTCCATGAATAAACATAGAATCTTTTTCTATAATAGAAATTGCAACTGCTTTTTTAATAATAAAAAGTGAATCTTTTAACTCAAAAATTTCAGCATAATTTCCTTTTGTAATAAAATTTTGAACGGTATCAATTACTTGAATATTATCCGTAGCAGAAGCAAAACCTTTTTTCTTATCATAATACAAACTATCGCCTATAACTGTTCTTTCTTTTAGATACAGTTTTGCGTTTTTTACAAAGTGAGAAATATCTGTTTTTGTATCGTAAAAACCTTTTTCGCAATAAATTTTATTACTATTTTTTGTATTTGTAATGGTTGATGGACCCCATAAATAAGTGAAACCAGTTTCAGTATAATAATCTAAATGATCGGAAACTAAATTATGCTCAGGATTTACGACGGTTACTCTTGTAGTGGCAATAAATTTTTTATTTTCTAAATAATAATTCCCTATTTTACTTTTTAACGTATTTGTAGCGTCTTTAATAGTTGCATAGGATTTGTAATATAACTTTTGATTTATTCTGTCGAACTGCAAAGTATCTGTAGTTAGCGTCATCGTTGGATCTTTCAAAACAACATCACCCCAAGAAAGTGCCTGTTTAGCATTGGCATCATAATCTGCATAATCACTTGTCTGAGTAATGGTGTCTCCTTGTTTGATGAAAACATTACCAATAGCTTTAAAAAAGTTTTCTTTTTTATAATACAATGCTTGCTGGCAAGTTAAATCGATGCCTTCGTGGTTCATTTTTACATTACCAATAAGGATGGTTGCTCCTGGATATTTTTCTTCATCAGCTTCTTGAATTTCAGCTTGATAAACAATTTTTCTTTTTTCTTGTGAAAAAGAAATTGAAGTAAAAATAATAACAAACAAAATAAATACTCTTTTCAAAATAAATGTTTTAGAGCAAAAATAAAGAAAAGAATATCTCAAATGTCTTAATATTAAGGTAAAACTATCTACTAATAGTTTGTTTTCTGTCTGGACCAACAGAAACTATTTTTACAGGAACCCCTGTTTCCTTTTCTATAAAAGCAACATAGTCTAATAAATTTTTTGGCAATTGGTCTGCAGAAGTCATTTTTGTTAAATCTTCTTGCCAACCTTTAAATTCGCTATAATTAACAGAAACATTTTCTGGTTCAATATTGTAAGGAAAATGTGTAATTTCTTTTCCCTTATAATTGTAAGAAGTACATACTTTTAAGGTTTCAAAACCAGAAAGCACATCACCTTTCATCATCATTAATTGCGTAACTCCGTTTACATCAACAGCGTATTTTAAAGCTACTAAATCTAACCAACCGCATCTTCTTGGTCTTCCTGTTGTTGCGCCAAATTCATTTCCAATTCTTCCCATTGTTTCTCCATCTTCATCAAATAATTCGGTAGGAAAAGGACCCGAACCAACTCTAGTTGTATATGCTTTAAAAATACCAAAAACATCACCAATTCTGTTTGGAGCAACACCTAAACCGGTACAAGCACCGGCTGCTGTTGTGTTTGATGACGTTACAAAAGGATAGGTTCCAAAATCGATATCTAATAAAGAACCTTGTGCGCCTTCTGCTAAAATTGTTTTTTTGTCTTTGATTGCTTGATTTAAAAATTCTTCACTATCAATAAATTCTAAGGTTTTTAATTTATCAATTCCTTTGATAAATTCTGCCTCTAATTCTTTTAAATCATATTCAACCTGAACATCAAAAAACTCTAACATTTTAATATGTTTTGCTGTTAAAGCATCATATTTTTCTTTCCAATTTTCTAATTCTAGATCGCCAACACGCATCCCATTTCTTCCGGTTTTATCCATATAAGTTGGACCAATACCTTTTAAAGTAGAACCAATTTTAGCTTTTCCTTTAGAGGTTTCTGACGCTGCATCTAGTAATCTGTGAGTTGGCAAAATTAAATGCGCTTTTCTAGAAATTAATAATGTATTAGTATAATCGATATTATGTTTGTCTAAATTTTCAAGTTCTTTTTTAAAAATTACAGGATCTATAACAACGCCGTTACCAACAACATTTAAAGCTGTTTTATGAAAAATTCCTGAAGGAATTGTGTGTAAAACATGTTTAAATCCGTCAAAAATTAAAGTATGTCCAGCATTTGGACCTCCTTGAAAACGTGCAATGATGTCGTAATTTTTGGTAAGAACGTCTACAATTTTACCCTTACCTTCATCTCCCCATTGCAATCCTAGTAATAAATCTACAGCCATTAGTTGTGTTAATTTGTTGTTTGTCTTTGTTGTATTGTTGTTTGTTACTCTTTTTTCTTTTTAGTTCCGTAAAAATAAAGTGAATGATTTTGGATGTCAATATCAAAGATCTCTTCAATTGTTTTTTTGATAACTTGAATTCTAGGATCGCAGAATTCTTTAACTTCTCCAGAGTCTGTAAAAATTACATGATCGTGGTTTTTATCGAAGTAACTTTTTTCGTAACGGGCCATAGATTGCCCATCAAACTGATGTTTTCTAACCAAATTACAATCTAACAATAAATCTATGGTATTATAAAGTGTAGCTCTGCTTACTCTATAATTTTTGTTTTTCATTTTAATATATAGTGATTCTATATCAAAATGCTCTTTGGCATCATAGATTTCTTGAAGTATAGCATAACGCTCAGGAGTTTTTCTGTGCTTATGCTCTTGCAAATACGAGGTAAAAACTTTTTTAACTACTTCTTGATTTTCAAGAGAATTACTCATGGTTTTATTTTTACTAAAAAAACAAATTTACAGTTATTTCTTAATAAAAATAACCTTTTTTAGAAATGATATTTACAAAGTGTTAACACGTTCTATTTTTTTAACGCCTTCAACTTTTTGAATATTTTTTATTAGTTTGTCTAATTGAGAGCTATTTTTAACACTTAGAGAGATTTTACCGTCAAAAAAACCTTCATCACCAGCAATATTTATGCTGTTGATAAAAACCCCCATGTTGCTCGATATTATACGAGTTATGTTGTTAACAATACCTTTATTGTCTATTCCTGCAATATGTAAAATTGCTTTAAAATCTTGCTTTGTAGAATCAATCCATTTTGCCAACATAATTCTATAAGCATAATTAGATTGCAAAGAAATTGAGTTTGGGCAGTTCTTTTTATGAACTTTAATACCATCATTAATCGTTATAAATCCAAAAACTTTATCACCAGCTATGGGATTACAACATTTAGAAAGTTTGTAATCTAGTTTTTCTTCTTCTTTACCAAATACTAAAGCATCATATTTATCAGTAACTTCTTCGTCGTTTTCTAGTATTTCTTTTGGAGTATTATTTCTTCTTAATTTAGATTTAAAAAAGTTTACTATTGCTCCATTTCTTTGCGCTACAAAAGCTTTTAATTGTGTATTGTCAATAGCGCCATTTCCAAGTCTATAAAACAAATCGAAACTAGTTCTTAATTTAAAATAATTTACTAATTCGTTTACTACTTTATCGTTAAACGTAATTTTTAGATGACGTAGTTTGCGCATTAAAACAGCTTTTCCTTCTTCAGCAACTTGCTTTTCGTTGTCTTTTAAAGCGGCCCTAATTTTTGTCTTTGCTCTTGCTGTAATTACAAAATCTAGCCATCTAGAATTTGGTTTATTTGTAGAATTAGTTATTACTTCAATTTGATCACCACTTTTTAGAATATGACTTAGCGGAACTAATTTTCCATTTACTTTTGCGCCTCTACATTTTAAACCAACATCGGTATGAATTGAAAAAGCAAAATCTAATGCAGATGCATCTTTTGGAAGTGATTTTAACTCTCCTTTAGGTGTAAAAACATAGATTTCTTTAGAGTATAAATTTAGTTTAAAGTCTTCAACAAAGTCAACTGCGTTTAAACTCTGACTTTCTAAAGATTCTTTTAATTTATTTAACCAGTTTTCTAAACCACTCTCTTTTTCGTCACCTTGTTTGTATTTAAAATGTGCCGCATAACCTTTTTCGGCAATTTCATTCATCCTTTCAGAACGAATTTGAACTTCTACCCATTCTGCATCCGGACCAACAACAGTTATATGAAGTGCTTCATAACCTGTAGATTTTGGTTGTGAAATCCAATCTCGTAAACGAGCAGGATTTGGTTTAAAATAATCTGTTACAATCGTATAAATTTTCCAAGCATCAAACTTGTCATCATTAGAAGACGGATAGTAAATAATACGAATGGCATATTTATCGTACACTTCTTCAAAAGTTACATTTTGATTTCGCATTTTTCTTCTAATCGAATAAATAGACTTAAATCTACCTTTAATCTCATAAGAAAAATTTTCTTTGTCTAACCCGCTTTTAATCGTATTGGTAAAACGTTCTAAATAGTTTTTTTGATCTTCTTTACTTTCTTTTATTTTGTCAATAATTTCCTCAAAAACTTCTGGTTCTGTGTATTTTAAACCTAAATCTTCAAGTTCTGTTTTTATGTTGTATAAACCTAGTCTGTGTGCTAAAGGAGCATAAATATATAAAGTTTCTGAAGCAATTTTTAGTTGTTTATCCGCAGGCATAGCATCCATTGTTTGCATATTGTGCAATCTGTCTGCAATCTTTATTAAAATAACTCTAACGTCGTCATACAATGTTAAAAGCATTTTTCTAAAGTTTTCTGCTTGAATGGATGCATCTTGTTCTTTATTCAAACGCGAAATTTTAGTCAATCCAAGTACAATTCTTGCAATGGTTGGTCCAAACATTTCTTCAATATCTTCTACAGTATACTTTGTGTCTTCTATAACATCATGCAATAAAGCAGCAGCTATAGAAACGGCTCCTAGACCAATTTCTTTTGCAACAATTTTCGCTACAGCTATAGGATGATAAATATAAGGTTCGCCAGTTTTTCTGCGCTGAGAAGAATGTGCTTCCAGAGATAGATCAAAAGCTTTACGTATAAGTTCTTTATCTTCTTTTGATAAAATTTCATACGTGCCTTTTAGCAAATCTTTGTATCGTTTTGCAATCTCTTTATTTTCTTCTTCTACCGTTACCGTATACTCCATAAACTTAGGTACTAAAGATTTCTTATCTAAAGTGAAGTTAGGAATAAGAAATTGAACAGCCAAAAATTAAGGTTTCTAAATTTGATAAATTTGGTCATAAACCTCACATTTTTTTAGGAATCTTGAATTTAGTAAAATAATATGTATTAACTCATGAAATCTACACTAGAAAAATATATAATTATTGAAGTTTGTACTTTACTTATTTCTCTAAGTTTTTAATTCTTTGCAACAAAGTTGGATGTGAATAATGCATAAAAACGTATGCTTTATGTGGCGTTAAATTACTCAAGCTATTTTTTGATAATTTTTTAAGAGATGAAATTAAAGGCTTTGCAGCAAAAGTTTCTTTAGCATAGTTATCTGCCTGATATTCAAATACTCTCGAAATATAATTCATCAACAAACCTGTAATTTCTGATATAGGTGAATATAAAATTCCGAAAGCAATTAAACCAATGTGAAAACTAGGAATGGAAACATCTAAGGCTTCTGATAAAATTGAAGAATTAATAAATAACGATAAAACATACAACGTAAAACCTGTGAGTAGGATAGAAGAAGCTAAATTAAATAGGATGTGTTTTCTTTTATAATGACCAACTTCATGGGCTAAAACCGCCACAATTTCATCAGTTTCTAAATCGTTGATTAAAGTGTCAAAAAGTGTAATTCTCTTTTGCGAACCAAAACCAGAGAAATAAGCATTTGCTTTTGTAGACCTTTTAGAACCATCAATTACAAAAATATTATTTAATGTAAATCCAACATGTTGCGCATATTTTTCTATGGCTGATTTTAATTCGCCTTCTTCTAAAGGAGTCTGTTTATTGAACAGCGGAACAATTAATTTTGCGTAAAAAAGGTTCATAAACAAAGAAAAAACAGCCACTAAAACCCAAGCATAAATCCAAAAGGTTTCACCTGCAAATTGATAAAACCAAATAACTAAAGATAATATTCCGCCTCCTAAAAAAATGCTCATCATCCAACCTTTTAGTTTATCCAGCCAAAATATTTTTTTGGTAGCTTTATTAAACCCGAATTTTTCTTCAATACCAAATGTTTGATAATAAGAAAAAGGTGTTGTAAGTAAATCAGAACCAAACAGAATAACTCCAAAGAATATTAGAGCAACCAATATGGGATTATCCGTAAAACTTCTTGCAAAATTATCTACATATTTAAAACCGTCAACAAAAAAGAAAACCAATGTTAAAATTATTGAAAAGGTCGATGTTAGGTCAGAAAATTTAGAATTGATTTTTTTATAAGCTTGAGATTTTTTGTATTCATCTTCATCAAAAACATCTGCTAATTTCTCTGGAATTTTATCATTAAAATGTTTAACATTTAGGGTGTCTAAAATTTTATCAATAATAAAACTGATGATGATAATTGCAATTAAAATATAAAATAGCGTTGTGGGTTGCATTATTTTTTAATTTTTTTACTAGCATACATTGCAGCGCCAATAATACCAGCGTTATTTCTAAATTCGGCAACTTTTACTTTCACATCAGAGGTTAAATATTCTTTAAACCCGTCATACCTTTTGCTAATTCCGCCTCCTAAAATAATTAAACTTGGTGAAAAAACTACTTTGGCGTAATTTAATAGCGCATCAAATCGTAATGCCCAGTTTTTAAGTGTTAATACTTCTTTTTTTCTAACAGAGTCCGCAGTAAAATATTCAATAATCTTCCCGTTAGAATGCAACATTTTTCCAATTTCTAAATTGGGAATTAACTGCCCGTTAAAAAATAAACCAGAGCCAATACCTGTACCTATTGTAATTACAATAATAACGCCTTTTTCATTTTTACCGGCGCCTAAACTTACTTCTGCAACTCCTGCTAAATCGGCATCATTGCTAACATAAAAAGGAATTTTACATTCTTTTTTAAATAATTTATCAACTTTTACATTTAGCCATTTTTCGCTTAAATTACCAGTATGAATGCATTTACCATTAACAATAGTAGTAGGAAAGCTACAACCAACAACTTTTGTCCATTTAAAATGGTCTACCATTTGTTTTACAACTTTTGCCACAGCTTCTGGTGTTGCTGGCTTTGGAGTATCAATTCTATGTCTTTCAGAAAGTAACTCTCCTGTTTTTGTATCAACAACAGCTGCTTTAATTCCTGTTCCACCAATATCTATTCCTAATACTTTCATTTTTATATTTTAAAATCTCTTTGTCGTTTTGCTTCGAAAATAACAATAGCAGCGGCTACAGAAACATTCATAGAATCTATTTGTCCTTGCATTGGTATGTTTATGTTCTGATTAGCATTTTCTCGCCAAATTTCTGATAAACCAGTTGCTTCTGTTCCAACTACAATGGCAGTAGCATTCGTGTAATTTTCTTTGTGATATTCGTTTGAATTTTGCAAAGTTGTAGCAAATATATTGATGTTTTTTTCCTTTAAAAAAGCAATGATTTCTTCTGATGTTGCTACTGCAATTTGATTTGTAAAAACGCAACCTACACTAGAGCGAATTATATTTGAGTTGTACAAATCGCTTTTAGGATCTGCAATAAAAACAGCATCAATATTTGCGGCATCTGCAGTTCTTAAAATCGCACCTATATTACCCGGTTTTTCTATACTTTCTGCAACTAAAATTAAAGGATTTTCATTTTTAAATTGAATATTTTTTAATGAAAAATCTTTTGCTTTTGTAACAGCAATAATTCCTTCTGTAGAATCTCTATAGGCTAATTTTTGATAGACCTCTTTTGAGATTTCTATTCTGTTGATGTTTTCATTAAAAAGATGTAAAACTTCATTTTCTGAGATTAAATCAGTATTAAATAAAATTGAATCAAATTCATATTGTGCAGCAATTGCTAAAGAAATTTCACGTTTACCTTCAATAATAAATAAACTTTGTTTTCTTCTTTCGCGAGCTTTTTCTTGCAGTTTTAGCAGATTTTTTATGTAAGAATTTTGAATACTAGTAATTTCTTTCATCGGTACAAATATACCAAATACTAGGGATTTTTTAATATTCATTTAAAGAGAATGTTTGTTTAATAGTAATTTGCAGTCTTATTTTTTTTTGATATCAATTACTTACAAAATAAAAATAGCTATGAAAAGCAAGTTTTTTTTAAGATGATAGAATTGTTCTTAATTCTTTTTTACAAAAGAGACTCGCAAATTGCGAGCCTCTTTTAAGGTTAAATTGTATTTTATTGGAAGTTAGCTTCTTATTTTACTTGGTTTTATATTTGTTATCATAACGTTTCCAAAGTTCTGTTTGATGTGTTTCTAGGCTAATTTTTCTTCCTTGTATAAAGGCATCCGTTAAAATATTTGTTCTCATATCTAAAGCATCTCCTTCAGAAATAAATAAGGTTGCATCTTTACCAACTTCTAGAGTTCCTACAAAAGCATCTATTCCTAGAATTTTAGCGGTGTTTAATGTTAGCAATTGTAAAGCAACTTCTTTATCTAGGCCATAAGCAGCGAAAGTTCCAGCATAAAAAGGTAAATTTCTAGTATTCATGCGTTCCATTTGTCCTTCCATTCCTAAACTTACTAAAATACCTTTATCGGTTAAAACTTTTGCAATAGTATAGGTGTAATCATACGCATCGTCTTCTTGATTAGGGTTTCTATGAGGTCTGTCTAAAACTACAGAAATATTATTTTTTAGTAATAATTCAGAAATTTTATCTGCTTCTTCACCATGAACAATTACAATGTTTTCGATTCCCAATCCTTTAGATATCGTAATGGCATCAGTAATTTCTCTCTGTCCACTAACGTGAATAAATAATTTTTGAGAGCCATTAAATAAACCCTTAGTAGCTTCATAAGGCAAATGTTTTTTCATTTTTTCACCAGCTAAATAATTTTTTGCATTTGAAAAATACCCCTTTATTTTGTCAATATTCTCCGTGTATTTTTCATCAACTTTTAATGCAGGATCTTCTCCTAGCCACCATCTTCCACTTTTAAAACTAGAAGGCCATTCTAAATGAATTGCATCATCAACTTTAATAGCCGCATCTTCCCAGTTCCAAGCGTCTAATTGTACGATAGATGAAGTACCAGAAATTGTGCCTCCTCTTGGAACTATTTGCGCCATTAAAACACCATTTGGCCTCATAGATTCTACAATTTTACTTTCTGCGTTATACGCTATTAAACTTCTTATATGTGGGTTGTTAGCACCTATTTCATCTTCATCATCACTTGCTTTTACAGCATCAATTTCTACCAAACCTAAGGTTGCATTTGCTGCAATAAAACCAGGGTATATATGTTTTCCATTTGCATCTATAATTGTTCCCCTTCTTGCAATTTTTGCATTTGCACTTCCTGCAAAAACAATTTTACCTTCGCTAAACATAATCAAAGAATTTTCTATGATTTGTCCGTTTCCTAAATGTGCTGTTGCGCCTTCAATGGAATAATCTGTACTTTGTTTATCTGCTGGAGTTTGCTGTGCTGCGATGTTTCCTATTAAAAATAAAAACATCAAACTATATATTATTTTTTTCATCATTTTTAGTTTTTAAGTTCTTCTAAAGTATCACATTGAAAATTGATATCTTCTCTTTTCTTAGGCGCTTGTGTTTTACCACCACTTAATTTTTCTTTCAACATCATTGTAACCAATTTGCTTTTTTCTAGAGTGATGGCTTCACGTTTTTTGATGTCATCATTTCTATCAAAAAACACTTTACCTTCAATAATCGTTTTTTCAGCTTTTGCATAAATAGACATTGGATGATCGCTCCATAAAACGACATCTGCATCTTTGCCTACTTTTATACTACCAACTCTATTATCTATGTGTAACAATTTTGCAGGATTTATAGTTACCATCTTCCATGCTTCTAATTCAGAAACGCCACCATATTTTACGGTTTTTGCTGCTTCTTGATTCAATCTTCTAGACATTTCTCTGTCATCAGAATTAATTGCTACCGTAACGCCTGCATTGTGCATAATTGCTGCATTGTATGGTATAGCATCAATAACTTCGTATTTATAGGCCCACCAATCAGAAAATGTAGAACCACCAACACCATGTGCTGCCATTTTATCAGCAACTTTATAACCTTCTAAAATATGTGTAAATGTGTTGATATTAAAATTGAATTTATCAGCAACTTTCATTAACATATTTATTTCTGATTGCACGTAAGAGTGACAAGAAATAAAACGTTCTTTATTCAAAATTTCTACCAAAGTTTCCATTTCCGCATCTTTTCTATAGGGTTTTCCACTTTTCTTTAGTGCTTCATATTCTTGAGCTCTCGTAAAATAGTCTGTAAATAGTTGTTCAACACCCATTCTTGTTTGAGGAAAACGTGTTCCGTTAGAACTTCTAGACTGTTTTACATTTTCACCTAAAGCAAATTTTATAAATTTAGGAGAATTATTATATATCATGTTTTCTGCACTTTCTCCCCATTTCAATTTGATGATTGCCGAGCGACCACCAATCGGGTTTGCCGAACCGTGTAAAATTTGAGCTGATGTTGTTCCTCCAGAAATATTTCTGTAAATATTAATGTCATTAGGATCTACAACATCTTCAATAGTAACTTCTGCGGATGAATTTTGTGCACCTTCATTAATTGACGATGCGGCAATATGCGAGTGTTCATCTATAATTCCGGCAGTTAAATGCTTGCCTGTTCCGTCAATTTCTATAGCTCCTTTTGAGCTTACGTTTTTACCAATTTTAGAAATTTTACCGTCTTTTAGTAAAACATCTGTGTTTTCTAAAATCCCGTCTTTTTCACTAGTCCAAACAGTAACGTTTTTAATTAAAAGAGTTTCTGTTTTTGGTTGTGTAAAGTTTCCAAAGCCAATATTAGGATAACTAACGGGTAGCACTAAAATTTCTTTATCATCAGAATCCTCTTCGGCATCTTCGTCTGTTTTTTCTTTTGATTTTTCTGCTATTTTCGTTTCTGATTTTGTTTCATCTTCTTTTTTAACTTGGATACTTGCAGACCATGAAGATTTTTTTCCTTCCGCATCAAAAGCATCACCTTGCATTGCATTGGCATCATTTATAATTTTACCTAACATTCTTGTAAAATTATCATTGTCATTTAAAGTAATAGAAACCCAATCGTCACTATAAGAGAATTTAGCTTTTAGTTTTTTGTCACCTAGTTTAATAGTGGCAGTTTGTTTAGAACCTTTTCCTGTAATTGCTAAATCATAATTTATACCATTTACATACAACATATAATTACCTGTAATATCCTTTATGTTAATGTCGTTAATTACATTTTTATCACCTTGAACCCAGTTTTCAAAAATGGTCGTTTTAGCATCAAAAACATCACCAGATGTAATTATAAAATTTGCATAACTTCCTATATTTAAGTTCCCTATTGAATTATTCCCGATAATAGATGCCGGAATTGTAGTTAAAGCTGCTAACGCTTTTTCTTTGTCAAAACCATATTTAATCGCTTTTTGCAAATTTTTGTGAAACGATTTTAAGTCTTTTAACTTGTAAGTAGTCAATGCAAAATTTACATTGTTTTTTGCAAGCACACTTAAATTTGATGGTTCTTGATTCCATTTACGCATATCTCTTAAAGAAATATATTGTGTTAATAAAGGATCTGAAACGTCATATGCATCGCTAAAGTTAATAGGAATTATAAAAGTTGCATTCGTAGATTTAATGTCATTAATTCTTTCAAATTCTTCTCCGTTTCCTACGATTGTATATTGAATACCAAATTCGTCACCCACTTTATCTGCCCTTAAAGCATCTAAAACATTATTCGGTTTCAAAAATCTGAATTAAATTTTTATTTCTATTTAAAGCTTCTAAAGCTAAATCTGTATTTTTCATGTTTCCTTTAGCATACCAATCTGCATCATTGTATACTTGGCGTAATAAAGCCATTGCTCCCATTAAAGAACTTGGGTATAATTGGTTCGATTTATTACTTTTAGAAAAAGATAAATATTGTGCAGATTTTGTATCTAAAACTCTGTAAGCATTTGTAGAATTAGGGTTTAAAGCAACCAATAAACCATTTCCACGAATAATACCGTCTTGTAAATGTGTATTTACAACTCCAAAACCAGCGTCAATAAAACTCTTTGCTTTTTTTGAATCAAATTTAAAATCATCCAAAGAATTTGTTTCTGGCCTAATATGATCATTCCAATAATACCCTTCACGTTCGGCTTCGTATTGATTGCCTCTAGAAGCTCCAGACTGTCTCTTTGGTTTATCTATTCCAAAATCCGAATAAATATCAATAAAAGAAGGATAGATTGTTTTGCCTTCTAAATCGATTATTTGTGTGCCTTTAGGAATCTTTATAGATGCACCAATATTAGTAACTTTACCATCTTTAATTAGTAAAGTTCCTTTTTTAATAACCTCTGTAGGCGTTACGTAAATGCTTGCATTTATAAATGCAAAAGTGCTGCTTTCGGTCGTTTTTACTCCTTCATCCGTAGGGAAATAGTCTTGTGCATTGATGAAAGAAAACGACAAGAAGAAGAGTAAGAATAAAAGTTTTTTCATGTAGGTTGATTTTATTTTGAGCTAAATTTATAAATACGCTTTTTTATAAAAGTTAAATATTAATTTTTTAACAAAAATTTAAGAAATCTAAGTTTTGTTTGAAGTCTCGAAATAAGAAATTAACAAGTCAACAACATAATTATAAGATTGCACACCTTGCGCTTGTTTATTTGCTTTTAAGTAGGCATTGTATCCTTTTTTAACGAGAGGTTCAAACAGGTTTTCATATTGCTGCCAGAATTCATTACTTGCATTAAAATCTTTGAGAATTCCTTTATTTAACAATTTTATGAGTTTTTTGGATTTCTCATTTTCACGTTTTCTTATTTCTGAAAAACAATACACAAAAGCCATTCTATAACTTGCATATTTAAAATATACATCGTCATTATAATTGGCTGCTAAAAAACCCACAAAATTAGCTTCATTTTCTGCTGCAAAACCAATTTGATGCGCCATTTCATGACACGTTGTTGTAGGGTAACTTGTTTTAGGAATTCTGTCATTTACTTGCGCTTCGCCAGTTAGCGGATTCAAATAACCAGATGTTCCGTTATAGGTTTGCAGTAAACTCATCAACGAGCTTTTTATTGACGGGTATTGATATTTTAACTGAGGATAATCATAAGATAATTGGTGATAACCAGCAATTGCCATGGTGTACATTTCTTTTTGCTGATAAGGATTTTCTACAAGTATTGTATCATTTTTTGTGATTTTTAGATGGTAATAATTTAGCTTTTCAATAATTTGCTCTGTAACTTTTTGAAGTTGTTGCGTAGTATATTCTTTCTGTTGATATTTCAAGTTCTTAGCCAAAGGTTCTCTGTAATAATTTAATCCCCAAAAGAGGTAAAAACAAAAATAGATGATGGATAAAATTGCTGTAAAATAAATTATTTTAGGAATAAAATTTTTAAAGCGCGTTTTTACCAATCTAAATAAAAACCGAATCAAAATAAATAAACCTATAGCCAATAGTAAATCTCCAACAGAAAAAGGAACCCAACCTAAAATAATTCTAAAAAAGGAAGAAATGGTTGGATAGATTCCGTTTGAATAATAACGTTCTATAAATGCAGGATTGTAAGCTGCAACTTGCACCAAAAGTAGTTGAATTGGTAATAATATTGCTAAAATTACATGTGTTTTATTCCATTTCATATTTGTAAAAATAAGGATTCAAATTAGAAGTTGACTGTTTATTAACATGATAATAACATTTTTGTTTACAATAAATGTTTACAAATTAAAGTTAAAATTTAGAAATTACATTCAACATTAAAAGTACATTTGTATTCATGGAAAAAACGAATCCTACAGTAGGTACAAAAATAGATAAATCAAGAATTATCAGTCTTGAAAAAGGGAAGATTCCTCCACAAGCAGTAGAACTAGAAGAAGCTGTTTTAGGGGCGATGATGATTGATAGAAAAGGAATTGATGATGTTATTGACGTCTTAAGTTCAGATGCTTTTTACGATCAAAAACATCAAGAGATTTATGCAGCAATTTACGAACTGTTTCAAAACTCTGAACCAATAGATCTTTTAACCGTATCAAATTTGTTAAAAAAGAATGGTAAATTAGATTTTGTTGGTGGTGATTTCGCTTTAATTCGTTTAACTCAAAAAGTAGCTTCTTCTGCCCACATTGAGTTCCATGCTAGAATTATTTTACAAAAATATATTCAACGTAAATTAATTTCTATTTCATCAGAAATTATAGAAAATGCGTATGATGATAGTACAGACGTTTTCGAATTATTAGATGATGCTGAAGCAAAACTGTTTGAAGTTACGCAAGGAAACTTAAAAAAGAGTTCTGAAGACGCAGGCTCTCTTGTAAAGCAGGCTTTAAAAAAGATTCAAGAAATTGGCAACTCTGAGGGGATGTCTGGTTTAGAAACCGGTTTTACCAAGTTAGATGCATTAACTTCTGGTTGGCAACCATCCGATTTAGTTATTATTGCTGCGCGTCCTGGTATGGGAAAAACAGCATTTGTTATTTCAATGGCAAAAAATATGGCAATTGATTTTGGTCATGGTGTTGCCGTATTTTCTTTAGAGATGTCTTCTGTTCAGCTAATTACGCGGATGATTTCTTCTGAAACGGGATTAACATCAGAAAAATTAAGAAAAGGAAATTTAGCACCACATGAATGGGAACAACTAAATGTAAAAGTTAAGAAATTATCTGATGCGCCTATTTTTATTGATGATACGCCTTCACTTTCTGTTTTCGATTTACGTGCAAAAGCTAGACGTTTAGTTTCGCAACATGGTGTAAAAATTATTGTAATTGATTATTTACAATTAATGACAGCTGGAGGAAAAGCAGGAGGGAACCGTGAACAAGAAATCTCTATGATTTCTAGAAACTTAAAAGCATTGGCAAAAGAGTTGGCAGTTCCTGTAATTGCTCTTTCTCAATTATCGCGTGCTGTAGAAACACGCGGAGGAAGTAAAAGACCTTTATTATCAGATTTACGAGAATCTGGTGCAATTGAGCAAGATGCTGACATTGTATCGTTTATTTTTAGACCAGAATATTATGGTATGACAGAATGGGATGATGATGAGCACACGCCATGTGAAGGTCAAGGTGAATTTATTGTAGCAAAACACAGAAATGGTGGTTTGGATAATATCCGTTTAAAATTTACAGGTCATTTAGCTAAATTCTCTGATTTAGAAGAAAGCTTTAGCTCAGAATTTCAGTCTTCTATGAATGCAGATGTGTCTCCAGATCATAGAATTGAACCAAAAGATGCATTTGGGGATGATGATGACGATGATAATATGCCATTCTAAAAACAAAAAAAATTATAAAAATATATAAATACACAATTGCTTCACAGTAATTGTGTATTTTGGTTTTCTTTAAATTTAAAGTAAATAGATGGAGTTTTTTTTCGGCATACTAGTCTTTATAATATATCTATCTATTTTCTATTTTGGATATAAAAAAGAGTATCAAAGAAATTCAACTGAATTTATAAAAACAATTATTGGAATGCCAGTAGGCTTTATATTAAGTGCTTTTGGTTTTCATGTTTTAAATGAAAAAATAAAAAAATGGACAAAGAAAAATAAAACAAATGATTAGAAAAGTTTTTTTAATTTTTACATTCTTATTTACGTCAAACTCAATTTGGGCATCTTTTATATATCTGCCTATGAATGATAATAATCAGAAAAATCATTTAAAAGCATATGGAATTGTTTTTTACTCTTTAGAAGCTGGCATAAAAGCAAAATGGTTGTTAAATTATGATGGCGGTGCTTTTTTAATAGAAAACAATAAAGCCATAGAAAACGAATGCAAAATAAGAGGTGTTTCGTATCAACTAATTTCTGATGCAAAAGCACAATTAATTTTAGAAGAAATTTCTTCACCTTCATCAAATCAAGATGCTGTTACTTTAGAGAAAGCACCTAAAATTGCGGTGTATTCTCCAAAAGATAATATGCCTTGGGATGATGCAGTAACTATGGTTTTAACCTTCGCAGAAATTCCTTTTGATGTAATTTATGACAAAGAAGTGTTAGAAGATAAACTCCTTTTATATGAATGGTTGCATTTACACCATGAAGATTTTACGGGGCAATATGGTAAATTTTACGGTTCTTTTAGAACTGCGCCTTGGTATATTGAAGCAAAGCTAGCATCAGAAAAACAAGCAAAAGAATTAGGTTTTGTTAAAGTATCCGAAGAAAAATTAGCAGTGGCAAAAAAAATTAGAGATTATGTAATTGGTGGTGGTTTTATGTTTGCTATGTGTTCTGCAACAGATAGCTTTGATATTGCGTTATCTGCCGAAGGTGTTGATATTGCAGAAGCTATGTTTGATGGTGATGCCTCAGAACCTGATTATCAAGCTAAAATTAATTATAATAAAACGTTTGCTTTTAAAGACTTCGATTTGGTAAGAAATCCAATAACCTACGAGTTTTCTTCTATCGATATGACTAGTAAACGTATTATTCCTAAAACTTCAGATTATTTTTCTTTGATTGAATTCTCTGCAAAATGGGATGCTGTGCCAACTATGTTAACCCAGAATCATACCATTTTAGTAAAAGGATTTATGGGACAAACCACTTCCTTTGATAGAAATACAGTAAAAACGAATGTGTTGGTTTTAGGTGAAAATAAAGTAAATAGAGAAGCTCGTTATATTCACGGAACTATAGGAAAAGGAATGTTTACTTTTTATGGTGGGCACGATCCAGAAGACTATACACATAGGGTTGGCGATCCAAAAACGGAATTAGATTTGCACCCAACTTCGCCAGGCTACCGTTTAATATTAAACAATGTTTTATTCCCTGCAGCTAAGAAAAAGAAGCAAAAAACATAAATTTTTGTCAATCAAGAGGATATAAAAATCACTTTTTTTTTCTTAACTATTGTAAAAATGAAGCTTTTTAAACAGGAATCTTGTTTTAATTGTTAATAACCCTAATTTTTGCTGATAAATAATCTTGTAAGTTGCTGTTAAAAAAATTACTTTTGTGGTCAAATTAAAATAACAAAATGCCAACAACACAAAAATTACAAGATTTTACACAACAAGTACGTAGAGATATTTTAAGAATGGTTCATGCAGTAAATTCTGGTCATCCAGGAGGTTCTTTGGGATGTGCTGAGTTTATTACTTGTTTGTATCAAGAAGTAATGGATTATTCTACAGATTTTACAATGGATGGGAAAAACGAAGACTTATTTTTTCTTTCGAACGGACATATTTCTCCTGTTTTTTACAGTGTTTTGGCACATAGTGGGTTTTTTGCTGTATCAGAATTAGCAACCTTTAGATTGTTAGACTCACGTTTACAAGGACATCCAACAACTCATGAAGGTTTACCTGGAGTAAGAATTGCTTCTGGTTCTTTGGGGCAAGGATTGTCTGTTGGTTTGGGAGCTGCACAAGCTAAAAAACTAAATGGTGATGATAAATTAATATATACTTTACATGGTGATGGTGAGTTGCAAGAAGGTCAAAACTGGGAAGCTATTATGTACGCATCAGCAAAAAAAGTCGATAATATAATTGCAACGATCGATTTAAATGGAAAGCAAATTGACGGTTCTACAGACGAAGTCTTACCAATGGGAAGTATCAAAGCAAAATTTGAAGCTTTTGGCTGGGATGTTTTAGAAGTAAAAAAAGGAAATGATATTGAAGCTATTTTAGAAGGTTTAGCAAAAGCAAAATCATTAACAGGAAAAGGAAAGCCAGTTTGTATTTTATTATATACAGAAATGGGTAATGGTGTAGATTTCATGATGCATACACATGCTTGGCATGGTAAAGCACCAAGTGATGAGCAGTTAGAAAATGCTTTAGCTCAAAATCCTGTAACTTTAGGAGATTATTAATACTAAACTTGTTTTAGTATCATATTATATAAAACCTACAATTATAGTTGTAGGTTTTTTTATGTTTTAATTTGGAACGAAACTGTAAGATTACCTTTATCTTTACAATTAAGAGATAAAGTTTAAAAATTAATCTTTTCAATCATAATATGAAGATCGGAATTGTTTGTTATCCTACCTTTGGTGGAAGTGGAGTAGTAGCTACAGAGCTAGGAATGGCTTTGGCTGATAATGGCCATGAAGTACACTTTATTACATATAATCAACCAGTTCGTTTAGATTTTTTGTCACATAAATTACACTTTCATAGAGTTATTATAGAAGAATATCCTTTGTTTCAATACCAACCTTACGAGTTGGCTTTGTCTAGTAAAATGGTTGAAGTTGTTGAGAAATACGAGCTAGAAGTTTTGCATGTTCATTATGCAATTCCTCATGCATATGCCGCTTTTATGGCTAAGCAAATGTTGCTAGAAAAAGGAATTCACATAAAAGTAGTAACTACCTTGCACGGTACAGATATTACACTTGTTGGTAGTCATCCAACTTATAAAACTGCGGTTGAATTTAGTATCAACAATTCTGATGTTGTAACTGCCGTTTCTAATAATTTAAAGCAAACTACAAATCAACTTTTTAATATTAAAAAAGATATTCAAGTTGTTTATAATTTTATTGATATTGAAAAATATAATATAGCAGAAGAACAAGAATGTAAAAGAGCTGCTTTAGCAAAACCAAACGAAAGAATTTTAACACATATTAGTAACTTTAGACCTGTTAAAAGAGTTGAAGATGTAATTAAAATTTTTTATGAAGTTCAAAAAGAAATTCCTTCTAAATTATTAATGATTGGCGAAGGACCGGAAAGAGCAAAAGCAGAAAATTTAACAAAAAAATTAGGAATAACAGACAAAGTATTTTTTTTAGGAAATAGTACAGAGATTGCTAAAATTTTATGTTATTCAGATGTTTTTCTATTGCCCTCTCAAACTGAGAGTTTTGGTTTAGCAGCATTGGAAGCAATGGCAGCAAAAACTGCAATTATATCTACAAATACAGGTGGCTTGCCTGAAGTAAATATACATGGCGAAACAGGTTATTTAAGTGATTTAGGAGATATCGAAGACATGGCTAAAAATGCAATTTCAATTTTAAAAGATGATAAAATTTTAGAAATTTTTAAGCAAAATGCTAAAAAACATACCAAGCAATTTTCTCTAGAAAATATATTGCCCGTGTATGAAGATATTTATAAATCTTGTTACAAAAGTAAGGTGTAATTTAAAAGTGCAAACATGGTGGTTTTTCTTTTTTGTCCTTTTTTAAAGTGCACATTGTTATATCAAATAGCAAAAAAACTCCTTGTTTATTTGGATAAAAAAAACATTCAGTTAGGTCATTTTTAAAAGACAGCTGCATTTAGTACAGTGTTCATAAGTAAGTCGAATTTTTGATAGTTTGATAATTCGTTTTTGTAAAATTGTTTTATATAAGTCCATAAACTTAATTAAATTTATAAAAAGTGCAAAAAAAAATTTCAAAACAGCAAAGCCGAAACACACTATTTTATAATCGATTTTGAAAAATCATTAATATTAAAACATATAATTTTTCTATCTTTTTAACTTAGAAAAACACACTATTTTTATAAGTTTTTGAGCAATAGAATATTATTATTTAAGAATATGGTAAAATATTACTAATCGCGATGCCTCTTTTTTTTGGTATTGATTATATTCAAAAAAATATATGTAGTTTACAAAGGGAAAGATAGTGTACCCTTTTGGTTAGTTTATCTAGCGTGAGTTAGGCAATTACAAATGGGGTAAAAGATGTTTTAGGCCTTAGGATTACTTTTATTTTCTATGGTTGCATGCTTTCTAAAATTGTTTTTTTTAAATGGAATCCAACGCTTTTACAAACTTTTTTGTTTTTGTAATTATTAATTTTTATGGGTATTAGATCTACAGTATCGCCTATTAAGTCAATTTTTTTTGGAACAAACATGGTATTCATCATAGCAGTGAAGAGTTTAATCTTGCTTGGGCCTTGAGACAAATGGTTTCTAGCTTTATAAACCTATTCACTTTTTTACTTATTCCTGCAGCTATTATTGGAGTTCCTACCTCCGCCAATGTGACAACCTTTCCAATTCAATTGTTTTTATAATTTTGGTGTCATACCAAACATAAAAAAAATGGGCTTTTTAGATTACTTTCTTGTCACTTCCTCAAACCATAAAGTGCATCACGCAATTAACCTAGAACACTTAGACAAGAACCATTCCCAAATTTTTATTATTTGGGATAAATTATTTAATAATTTTCAAAAAGAATTGGACCATATACCGCCCGTTTTTGGTATTACCAAGCCAACACAGGCTTAGAGCTCTATTCGTGTCAATTTTTCAACATTTAAGCTTACGAATACTAGATGCTTGGTGTGCAGAAAATTGGAAAGATAAATCTACAATTTGGTTTACACTCACTGGTTGGCTCTCTAAACAATTCGAAGAAAAATATCCAGTGTATAAAATGACCAATGTGTGTGACTTTAATAAATATGGAAATGAAACTTCTTAAAAATTTACTTATTGGTTTGTTTCACAGATATTAATAACTTTACTTTTCGTTAGTTTCTTTTTTAACAACATCGCTGTAATAGCCTTGCCAGTTATCTTTATTTGCAGATTGTTGGTATTCCTTAAAGTCTGCAGTCATACTGAATTATTGGATAGAAATCGTTTCGCAGTTTATTGGTAAATTATACGTTTTCTATTTGGTTTGAGTATTTTATATTACTTTAAAATCTAGTTTAGATTCAATGCTGTATTTACTCAAGGAGATTATTTGATTATTGGTTACCTCTTAATTTCTTTTGCGATTACAATTTATTTTGTGGTTTTTGAATTTAAAACAAAAAAAGGCGTTCTTTTAAATGCCTGGAACTTGGCAACGAAAAAAATCTTCTCTAAAAAACAAGCCCCTTTATACCATATCTAATTTTTTATGATTTTTTTGAATTAATTAAATAATACTTTGGTTATTTTTTTTCTTTCAATACCATACTATTTATTTCTAAAATTCTGAAAACCAAACACTAGTTTTTTTTAATAATCCAGTTTTCCTGAAAGGATAAGCAACTATATTTTTTTTAAAAAGTTTATTACAAGAAATAATATCGCTAATAGTTCCTTTTTCGATTATTTGAAAACAGCTATTTATATTTATTTATGAGAGATATTATTTTAAGTTAAAATTGGTATGTTTTAATTTATTATATTGGTTTCTGATAGTAATTTAATTTTAATTATATTTTTCAATCAATAAAGTAATATGATTAGATCAAAAGGAATTGGGTTTTGGGGAGGATTAATTGTCTTAATAATATTTATTTTAATCCCAGTTCCAGAAGGCATGAAGCCAGAAGCAATGAGGGCTTTAGGGGTTGCTTTACTTATGGCTATATGGTGGGTTACTGAATGTATACCAATTTATGCAACTGCCTTTGTGCCTGTCGCTTTATTTCCTTTATTAGGCATTTTAGACGCAAATACAACTACAGAAAATTACGGACATAATTATGTTTTAATGCTTTTAGGTGGTTTTTTTTTAGCAAAGGCTATAGAGCTTTCTGGTTTGCACAAAAGAGTTGCACTCTTTATTATTAATAAGTTAGGCACAAGTAGAAAAAGAATTATGCTAAGTTTTATGATTTCTACAGCCTTTCTCTCTTTTTGGATTGCAAATGTTGCAGTTGTTCTTTTAATGTTGCCAATAGCATTGGCTATAGTTGATAAAGAGGAAGAAAGTGAAAATAAAAGTCCTAAATTTGGATTAGCCATGATGCTTGCAATTGCCTATGCAGCTAGTATTGGTGGCACAGGTAGTTTAATTGGTACACCTACAAATATGGTTTTTGCAGGTGTTTTTGAAAAAGCCTTTCCAGAGCTTCCAGAAATAGATTTTTTGCAATGGATGAAATTAGGAACTCCTATCGTAATTATTATACTTCCAATAATTTGGTTTTATCTGATTAAATATTTTAAAATTGAGGGAAATTTTGCAGGAAGTAAAGATGTGGTTAGGCAAGAAATTAAATTATTAGGAAAGTTTTCCGTTATGGAAAAAAGGGTGCTAATTATTTTCATTTTTACTGCTTTAGGTTGGATTTTCAGAAGAGATATTGAGCTCGGAAGTTTTGTTATTCCTGGCTGGTCTAGTTTATTAGGTGTTAAAGACTATGTGCATGATTCTACCGTGGCAATTATTTCAGCTTTACTATTATTTGCGATGCCTTCAGGTAAATTGAAAAACAAAAAAGAAAGAATTTTAGATTGGAAATCTGCCTCTACAATACCTTGGGGAGTCGTGATGATTGTAGGTGGTGGTTACGCAATAGCCGATTCTTTTAAACATACTGGTCTTGCTAGTTTTTTAGGGGAAAAAATGAGTTTTATTGGACAGTACCCAACCATTGTAATAGTCTTAATTGTAATTTTATTGATGATATTTATTACAGAAATAAATAGTAATACTGCTACGGCTAATATCTTTTTGCCAGTGTTAGCAGCAATGGCAGTTGCCGGACAAATAAACCCTTTACTTTTAATGATTCCCGCAACTTTTGCCTGTTCTTTTTCCTTTATGCTCCCCTCTGGCACAGGTACAAATGCAGTTATCTTTGGAAGCAATAGAGTTACAATTCCAGAGATGGCTAAATGTGGTTTTGGGCTTAATTTACTCAGTGTTATTCTACTAACAGTTCTAATGTATGCATATGTTTTACCAATATTATCCTTATGAGAAAGTTACTAATATTTAGTTTTTGTGTGTTTTTATTTTTTAATTCTAATTTGATTCTAGCTCAAAAGGATTCCATTAAAATTATAAAAAGCTTAAAAGAAATTCAAGATTTAGAAAATGGGATTTATAAGTATTGGTTAGAAGTAGGTAGCAACACCTTTGGAAATCCAATTTTAGTTCCTATTATTTTATTTCAAGGAGCTTCCAAAGGAAAAACACTGGGTTTAACAGCTGCAATACATGGTAATGAATTAAACGGAATATCGATTATACACGAGCTTACAGAAAAAATAAATACGAAACAACTTGCTGGTAGAATTATTGCAATTCCGGGTCTTAATGTAATTTCTGTTCAGTTAGATCAAAGAATATTTTATGACAATGCTGATTTAAATAGAAGCTTTCCTGGGAACGAAAATGGTAATAGAAATGAACAATATGCTAATAAAATAACTAAAAATATTTTACCTGCTTTTGATATTCATATAGATATGCATACAGCAAGTTTTGGTAGAGTGAATTCTATGTACGTTAGAGCAGATTTGGAAAACGACACACTAAAATCATTAGCAAAACTTCAACAGCCAGATATCATTTTAAATAGTAAAGCTGTCCCTTCTTCCGGAGTTATTTCAAATTCGGCAAGAATACTAAGAGCAGAAGCAACTTTACAGGGAATTGCTAGTATTACAGTGGAGTATGGTAACCCTCAAGTTTATCAAAAAGAAATAGTTTTAAGAGGAGTTAACGGCATTTTAAGAACCTTAGATTGGTTAAAAATGTATAAAATGCAAATAAATACAAATATAACTAACATAAAACCAATTGTTTATTGCCAAAAATCATATTGGATTTACATGGATGAAGGAGGGTTTTTAGAGGTGCTTGTAGATTTAAAAGATGAATTAAGAAAAGGGGATAAAATTGCAATCGTAAGAGATGCGTTTGGTAAAATAATTAGTCAATATTTTGCTCCTGAAAATGGAATTGTAATCGGAAAAAGTTCTAATCCCGCAAATATGAGTGGAGGTAGAATACTTTTTCTAGGTATTTTATAAAGAAAATGCAATTGGTATGAATAAAAATTACAAAGTGGTATGTTTGATTTTTTTGTTACGATTGTATTTTTATAAAAAAAATTTAATATTATTTTTAATGAAGAAAATAGTTTTAATATTGTTTCTGTTGATAAGTTTAGGATGTTCTTCTTTAAAAGAAGTTAGTTTTAAAAACTATGTAGACACAACTACAAAAAATATTAATAAACAAAAAAAAGTTATTTACTCTATAGCTGATATTGGTGTTTATGCTTCTAATAAATTTGATGGAGCTCGATTAAATGGATTTGAAAAAGTAAACGATAGCACTGTAAGAGCAATTATTAAACCAGAGAATACTCCTATAAACAACAGTGCCTATTATTCTTTCAAAATTTGGTCTAGTAATAAAAAAACTATATATATACAATTCGATTATCCAAACGGTTTTGAGCACAGGTACATTCCAAAAATTAAAACAATTTCTACAAGTTGGAAACAAATAAATAAAGAAAATATATCTATCAAAAACAACTTTTTTTCTTTTAAATTAGAACTTGCAAAAGATACTACATGGGTTTCTGCTCAAGAATTAATTACTTCTGCAGACACAAGAGATTGGTACACTAATTTAATTATCGATAAAACAAATTACGTTCTGTTAAAAAGTGCGGGTAAATCAACTCTAGGTAAAGAATTACCTGTTTTAGACATTTATAGAGGGAAGAAAGAGCAAAAACCTATTGTTGTGCTATTAACAAGGCAGCATCCTCCTGAAGTAACAGGCTTTTTTGCTTTTCAAGAATTTTTAACAACAATTTTAAAAGAGAATCGTTTAACATCGCAGTTTTTAAATAAATACAGAGTTTTGGCTTTTCCAATAGTAAATCCTGATGGTGTTGATCTAGGACATTGGAGGCATAATGCAGCAGGAGTCGATACAAATAGAGATTGGTCTAAATACAACCAATCAGAAATTAGACAAATTGTTAAATTTATTTTAAAGGCAAGTAAAAAGGATAAAGGAAGAATAATTTTAGGATTAGATTTTCACTCTACATATAAAGACGTCTATTATACTAATAAGTCAAGAAAAAAAACTACATTACCAAACTTTATTGAGGATTGGTTTACTGCTATTGAAGCCAAAATACCTAATTATACTGTTAATGAAAAAGCATCAGATAGCAGCATACCTGTATCAAAAGGATGGTTTTTATATGGGCAAAATGCAGTAGGTATAACTTATGAAATAGGAGACGACACTCCAAGAGATAAAATAAAATTAGTCGGTAAAGTAACTGCCGAGGAAATGATGAAAATATTATTAAACACAAATTTAAACTAAACCAAATAATAATTAAAAACAAATGAATATGATTAGACAATTATTTTTATGTGTTTGCATTTTATTACTATCTAGTAGTATGCTAATAGCACAAAAAACAGTAACAGGCACCATAAGCGATGCTTCTGGCCTTTTACCCGGGGTTTCTATTGTTGAAAAAGGAACAGGAAATGGTGTAGAAACAGATTTTGAAGGTTTCTTTACTATTAAAGTATCTAAAGATAATGCTATTTTGAGCATTCGATATTTAGGCTATAAAGTTAAAGAAGTTTCTGTTTTAGGAAAAACTAAAGTGGCTATTCTTATAGAAGAAGACGCAGAACAGTTAGATGAGATTGTTATTAACGCGCTCGGTTTTCAAGAAAAAAAGGACAAGCAGGGTTCTACCTCTTCAGTTGTTAAAACAAAAACAATTGTAAGATCTGGGGAAGCAACTCTTGCGAATGCGTTGAGCGGAAAAGCATCAGGATTAAAAATTTCTAGATCTAATGGAGATCCTGGAGCTGGAAGTACTATCCGTATTCGAGGTGCTAATACAATAGGAGGTAGCAGTGACCCTTTAATCATTATTGACGGAGTTCCTTTAGACAATACAACTTCTTATGCCGGAGGAAACGGAGCAAGAGACGGTGGAGTAACACAAGGTTCTCGTTTTAATGATATAAATCCAGCTGATATTGCTACGGTACAAATATTAAAAGGAGCTTCTGCTGCTGCTCTATGGGGAAGTAGTGCTGCAAACGGAGTTATTGTTATTACAACCAAGGAAGGGAAAAAAGGAAATGCTAAGATTACCTATAATTCAACGTATTCTTTTGATCAAATTTCTGAAAGAATTGATATGCAAAGTGATTATGGGCAGGGAACTGGAGGCGTTTATCGCAGTGGGAATAGAGATTCTTGGGGTGATTATATTCCAAACCGTTCTGGCGAAGCCGATGGTGTAAACACTTCAGGAGCATTCTTTACGGCTGATGATGGTACTGTTTATTACCCAATAACTGCTAAAAACTCGAAAGATACGTTTCTTGAAAGCAATTGGGATTCAGCTTTCCAAACAGGTAGTTTTTTACAAAATGATTTAACCATTAGCGGGGGAGGTGAGAAAAATAATTACTTCTTTAGTTTGTCTAACATTTCTCAAGATGGAATCATAAAAAATTCAAGTTATGACAGAACTAATTTACGTTTTAATTATACAGCGAAACTAAATGATTGGATTACACTTTCTAATAAAGTGGCTTACACGTATACAGATTCAAATAGAATTCAACAAAGCTCCAACGTAGCAGGTATTATGTTAGGACTCTTAAGAACTTCGCCAGATTTTGATGTAAGGGATTATAAAGGAACATATACCAATAGCGCAGGCGTTGAAGAAATTAATCGCCATCGTTCTTATAGAAAACATTTAGGAGAAACACAAAATCCAACTTATAACAATCCTCTTTGGACGGTAAATGAGCAAGTTTCTAGAACCTTTGTAAATCGATTTACAATAACACCTCAATTAACGATTAAACCAACAAATTGGTTGCAAGTAATTACCAGAGCAAATGTGGATACAAGCAGCGATAGAAGAGTGTACTTTTTTCCTATTAGTTCAGCAGGAGAACAGAGTGTAGGACAATATCAAGAAGATGAAATTGGCACTCGTGTTATGAATTTTGATGCTATTGGAAAAACTAATTTTGATCTTACTAGTGATATCACCTTGAATACAACGATTGGTTGGACTATTAATGATAGAACTTACATAAGAAACTCTGGGAATATTACAGGGTTTTTAGTAAACTCTACAAAACAAACTACTTCATTAAATACATCTGCAGAAGCATCTTCTTTTGAAAGCTCAAAATCTTTAAGAAGAAATAACAGAGGGTATGCAGTGATGAATTTTGATATGTATGATCAACTATTTGTTAATTTTTCAGGAGGTATTGAAGCTTCATCAACAATTAATGGAACTTTTTTCTATCCTGCTGTTGATCTTGCATGGGACTTCTCAAAGGATGCTGTAAAAAGTGATTTTCTTTCTTTTGGAAAATTTAGAACTTCTTTTGGAAAAGTAGGGGTGCAACCTTCGGCTCACAAATTTGAAACACTTGCAGAAGGAGGTTTCGGATATTCTACTTACAGTGATCCTTTAAGTATTGATTTATTTGGTGGTGGATTTAGATTAGATAACAATCTAGGAAATCCTAATTTAAAGCCAGAAATTAAAACTGAGTGGGAGATTGGGGCTGATTTAAGGTTTCTAAACGATGACTTAAGTTTTTCTTTTACATACTACAGTAACAAAATTGATGGTATTTTATTAGATGTAAATTTATCTCCTTCTACTGGTTTTGCTACACAATACGGAAACTATGGAAAAATGAAAAATAACGGTTTGGAATTTGATCTTGGTTGGAATGCAGTTGATAAAGAAGATTTCAAGATTTCTACTACTTTAAACTGGTCAAGGAATATCAATGAAGTTACGGATCTTTTCGGAACAGAATCAATATCTTTATCACCAGGAGCTTCAGTAAGTTCTAGAGCTGTTGTTGGGTATCCTCTTGGTGTTCTTTTTGGAACAGGATCAAAAACATTAGCTGATGGAAGCCTAGACTTAAATGCTAATGGATTTCCGCAAATTACATCAGAACCAATCGTTTTAGGAGATCCTAATCCAGATTGGAGAGCAGGACTAGGGTTAAGCATTAACTATAAGAAGTTTAATTTAAATGTTGTTGTAGAGCATTCTCAAGGAGGAGATTTTTCGCCTAGAACTCTATGGGTACTAAGAGCAATGGGTACTACTCAAGAAACAGCAGCTCGTGTAACATTAGACAGAGATTTAACAAACTTTGCTGGCAATACAATTGCTTCTGGAACAACATTGAGAGGAAGTGTTACTGACTTTGGTGCTGGTCCAGTTTTACTTGACGAAAGCTGGTATAGATCCGGAATTGGAGGAGGTTTTGGAGACAATCAAGCTTACAATTTTTCTATTAAGGATGCTACATTTACCAAAGTTAGAGAACTTTCTTTATCGTATATTTTAGATCAACCGTGGCTAAAACACACGCTAGGATTAAGCAATGTATTATTAACAGCTACTGGAAGAAATTTAATTAATATTAATAAAATTCCAGGAATTGATCCAGAAGTAAATCAATATGGTGTTGGTAATGCGCTAGGACTTGATTATTTTACAAATCCACAAACGAAATCATTCTTGTTTTCAGTCTCTTTTAACTTTTAATAAATATTAAAATGAAAAAATACATACTTAAAATTATATTAGCAACAGTATTTATATTCGTTGTCTCATGTGAAAAAATCGTAGAGGGTATTAATGAAAACCCGAATGATATTATTGTTGCAGATGTCTCGCCAAAACTTTTTTTAACGGGAACTATGTTAGCAAATGTTCAGTTAAATTGTGGTCATTTAAACAGAATTAGCGGAATGTACTCCGGACAATTGGTTGGATTTAACTCGTTGTATTCAAATATATACGGTTATAACTTGTCTACATCAGAATCTAACGGGGAATGGAATGCACTTTATATTGGTGTTTTAACAAATACAAGACATATTATAAATAACTCCTCAAATGATCTTTTAGTTGGAATCGCTAAAGTTGTAGAAGGACATGCTTTTGGTACGGCAGCATCTTTGTTTGGAGATATTCCATATTCTGAATCTGGTAATATCAACATTTCAAATCCTAATTTTGATTCTCAACAAGATGTATATAATCAAGCTATCGCATCTTTAGATGCTGGAATAGTTAGTCTTAGCACTGCGAACTCTGTTTCTTTAAGGGAGGATATTTATTTTGGTGGGAATAAGGATAAATGGATTGCTGCAGCTTACACTCTTAAAGCTAGATTTTATCTTCATATGAAAGATTATCCAAATGCTTTATTCGCTGCTCAAAGTGGTATTGGAAGTTCTACTGGAGATATGAAATATTTACCAAGAGGAGCTACCACTGTTACTTCCGGAGATAAGAATTTATTCTATGAAATTTTGGAAGGAGCTCGTTCTGGTGATATTGGAAACAATAAAGATGGTGTAGAGAGTTATTTGCTTCAACTTATTGCTAGTGGAAGCGCACTGTCAAGAAATCATTCAAAAACTGACGAAACTGCTCGTAGAGCATATTTTACAATCAATTCTTCGGGTGGAAGTGTAAATCAAGGAATAGTAGCTCAATTTGAACCGCAAAATATGGTTACCTATTTTGAAAATCAATTGATTAAAGCGGAATGCGCTGCAAGAGCAACTGGCGCTTCAGATGGATTACCTCATCTAAATACACTTCGTGTATGGATGAATACAGGTAAAATTGTGAATAGCACTTTTAGATCTCTGAGTTATAATTATGCTGCTTTTGATATTAGTGATTTTCAAAATGGGGGAATTGAGAATACTGACGGGAGCACAACGGATAATGCCTTTCTAAGAGAAGTTATCGAGGAACGCTATGTAAGTGGTTTTGGTATGCATATGGCTTATAATGATGCTCGTAGATTAAGAAAATCAGATGGAGCTATTGCAGTTCCTTTTATTATGGTTGGAACTACTAGCAATTTAAGAGCAGAAAGAATGCCTTATTCAGCTACTGAGTTAAATTCTAATATAAATTCACCTAATGAAGATCCTGGGATCTTTGTAAAGACTGCAGTAAATCAATAAATTATATTTTTTTTTAAGAAAAGACTGTTTATTTTAGATAAACAGTCTTTTTTTTACAGTAAAAATAAGTCAAAATTATAGCTAATAAAATAACAGTTTATCAGATAAAGTATCATGTTATAAATTTTAAGTGTTAAGATAAAAACTGACTAATTTCATCAATAAACTTTTAAAAAGTATGTAAATTTTATAACTTTTAATTTAAAATATGTTGTTTTTGAAATTACCACACGCTGTTAAAAAAAACTTATTTAAGTTAATTAATTAATTTAAAATTTCTGCATTACAAAGTCCAAAATAAGTAAATTGCCTAAAGCAGATAAAGTTTAAAACTATGAAGAATTTAATTTTTATTTTATTTATTTCATTCCCGCTTTTTTCTCAAACAGCAATAGGAGATATTGAAACATATATAGACAATATTATAAGTAACGTGCCTAGTAGTTTTGGAGATGAGTATATATCACCAAATAGCGCTCAACTAGACAATTGGGATAGGGCTATTAATTTTTTATTAGCAAATGATTTACCAAATGCTAGATCTTTAGCAAATGGACTTAATTATCAAGTAACAGAATTTACAGACACGTCTATAGCGCCTAATCAAATTTTTTATGTGTTCGAAAAACAAAGTTCATCTTCTAATTATTGGGGGACTTATGTATTTAGTAAAACACCAGCTAGAAATAATTTAATTATACAAGCTCCGCATATAAAAAATGATACAAATACTGGTCAACAGGCAATTTACTGTTTTAAAAATACCAGAGCTAAAGCAGTCTTTATAAGTGGTACACATCGTTGTAATAGTAGTAATTTTTCTGAGTGTTCCGGTGCAACAAGTACTTGTAATTCTGGTTCCCAATCCTATCGAATTTCAGATATGGCACATAATATAAATACAATTTTTCAAAAAACTACAGAAAATTTATTTGCAAATATTTCAAATGCTGTTTTTATCCAATTGCATGGTTTTGCTAGATTAGCATCAGACCCTTATGTAATTATGAGTAACGGAACTACCCAAACACCAGCTATAGATTATGCATCATTGATAAAGAACGAACTTTTAAATGAAGATAGTTCGTTAACATTTCAAATAGCACATGTTAATAACAGTTGGACGCGCCTTATTGGTTTTACAAATACTCAAGGAAGGTTCATAAATAATTCGTCTAATCCCTGTAATACAACTGCTACAAGTACAACAGGGCGATTTATTCATATAGAACAAGAACGATCAAAATTGAGAGAGAATGCGACAAGTTGGTCAAAAATGAGTAATGCATTGCTAACCGTATTTCCGAGCACTTTAGGGTTAGATGATTTTAATACAACTATTTTTGTTTCTCCTAATCCAACTTCAGGAAAGGTTTTAATACATGCAAAAGGAGTTATTCAAATAGAAATATATAACTTATATGGTCAGATAATTAGGCTTCACAAAATAAATAACGAAGACAATCCTTCTATCGATTTAAATAAAGAATCTAGTGGAGTCTTTTTTTTTAAAATAAAAACAAATGATGGTTCGGTGCTAAAAAAAGTACTTCGTTTTTAAATAAATTTTAAAGTATCTAGAAAAGTAATTTACTTTTTTTATCTTTCGAAATAATTATCAAATTAACTAAATAGGGAAAATGAAAAACATGGCATTACATTGGAAAATTTTAATAGGAATGGTTACTGGAATCCTTTTTGGATTAGGAATGATAAATTTAGACGGTGGCGCAATATTTGTATCTAATTGGATAAATCCTTTTGGAAATATTTTTGTAAAACTCTTAAAATTAATTGCTGTTCCATTAATTATAGCTTCTTTGGTAAAAGGAATATCAGATTTAAAAGATATTTCTAAATTTAAAAATATTGGTTTAAGAACAATCATTATCTATATAGGGACCACTGTAATAGCAATTACAATTGGGTTGGTCTTGGTGAATTTAGTGAAACCTGGAGACGGAATATCCGAAGAAACAATTACCAAACTTACAGATACATATGCAAATAGTGGTGGTGTGCAGTCTAAATTACAAGAAGCTTCGAGCCAAAAAAATGCGGGGCCTTTGCAGTTTTTAGAAGACATGGTTCCTGATAATGCTTTGCATGCTATGAGTGACAATACATCCATGTTACAGGTAATTTTCTTTACTATTTTTCTAGGAATTTCTATGTTGTTAGTGGGAGAAAAAAGATCGAAACCTTTAAAAGATTTCTTTGATTCTTTAAATGAAGTAGTCCTAAAAATGGTTGATTTAATTATGCTTTCTGCTCCTTATGCAGTTTTTGCATTATTGTCAAATGTGGTGGTTTCGTCAGATGATCCAGATTTATTATTTGCATTATTAAAATATGCTTTGACTGTTGTTAGTGGATTATTAATAATGGTCGCTTTTTATATGGTTTTAATAAGTGTTTTCACTAAAAAGAACCCACTTTGGTTTTTAAAACAATTAAGTCCTGCTCAATTATTGGCATTTTCTACGAGTTCAAGCGCAGCAACTTTACCGGTAACCATGGAAAGAGTTGAAGAACATATAGGGGTAGACAAAGAAGTTTCTAGTTTTGTTTTACCTGTAGGTGCAACTATAAATATGGACGGAACATCTTTATATCAAGCAGTTGCAGCCGTTTTTATTGCCCAAGCTCTAAATTTCGATTTAACATTTGCAGATCAATTAATGATTGTTTTAACAGCATTGTTAGCTTCAATTGGTTCTGCAGCTGTTCCAGGTGCAGGAATGGTTATGTTGGTAATTGTCTTAGAATCTATAGGGTTTCCTGCGGATAAACTAGCAATTGGTTTGGCATTAATTTTTGCTGTTGATAGACCTTTAGATATGTGTAGAACTGTAATTAACATTACTGGAGATGCAACAGTTGCAACTTTAGTAGCAAAATCTGTAGGTAAATTACACGATAACCCGAAGCCTAAAAATTGGGACGATAATTATGATGAAGTAAAGTAGAAATTAGTTTTCAGTTGTAGTTTACAGTAACTAAACGTATAATTATTAACTTATACAAGACTAAGCTTGGCTAGGTCTTTTGATAAATTATGTCTTTAAAAATTAATAAACCATTAGTTTCTGTAGATTGGTTGTTTAAAAATTTAAACAGCGAAAACCTTATTATTCTTGATGTAACCATTCCGAAAGTAACCGATAAAAAAGAGGTTTCTTTGGATGAAAAACATCAAATAAAAGGCGCTCTCTTTTTTGATATCCAAAAAACATTTTCGGATGAAAATGCATCTTTTCCAAATACCGTTTTATCAGCAAAAACCTTTGAAGTTAAAGCTCAGCAATTAGGAATCAACCAAGATAGTTGTATTGTTGTGTATGATGATTTAGGAATTTATTCTTCGCCAAGAGTTTGGTGGATGTTTCAATTGATGGGTTTTACAAATATTGCTGTTTTAGATGGCGGATTTCCAACTTGGAATTCTAAAAAGTACCCAATAGAAAAGTCTAAAAAACAGGATTATAAAAAAGGAAATTTTTCTGCAAATTATAAATCAGAAAAATTAAAACTTACTGTGGATGTGCTTTCTGCGGTTGAAAGTAAATCAATTTTAATTGTTGATGCGCGCTCAAAAGGGCGTTTTTTAGCAACAGAACCAGAACCTAGAAATGATGTAAGAGGAGGGCGAATTCCTAATTCTGTTAGTATGCCGTATTCCGAAATTATGGAGAACAACTTGATGAAATCCGAAGAAGACTTAAGACTAGTTTTTAATGAAATTAATCCGAAAAATAAAGATTTAATTTTTTCTTGCGGTACAGGTATCACTGCTTCTGTTTTAGCTTTAGGAGCAGAAATTGCAGGGATAAAAACCCATGCTGTTTATGATGGGTCTTGGACAGAGTGGGGAAGTACAGAAGGTTTGCCAATAGAAAAGTAAGTTGTAAAAATAACATTGAACTTTAAATTAATTTAAAGTTTACGTTTTTTTGCACTTAAAACAACAGACTTTTTTAATTCAAAACACCAACAAGATTACATTCTCATTAAAGGAAAAAAATAACTAAAAATACTTTTTAAATCAGTGCTTTTAGTTCACTAAAATCATTTAAAATAAAATCTGCATTTTCTAACGTTTGGTCTTCAGCCATTTTATTTCTGTACCCAAAAACAAAAATACCAGCATCGTTTGCAGCTTTTATGCCGTTGTCGGAATCTTCAATAACAATACAGTTTTCTTTTGGTACGTTTGCTAAAATAGCAGCTTTTTCAAAAATCTCGGGATTTGGTTTTGAGGCAGTTAAATCTGCACCACTAATTTTTGCATAAAAATATTGATTTAAATTAAATCGTTTAAAAACCCTATCAATATTAACCATGGCAGAAGAGGATGCTAAAATTAAAGTAAAACCTTTGTTGTAGCAATATTTTATAAGTTCTTCAACACCATCAACTAAATGTAAATTAGGGTCGTTTTCAAAGAAATTTACATATCGTTTTCTCTTATTAAGAACTAACTCTTCTGGGTTTAAATCTAGGTTAAAATACGATACTAATTTCTGAAAAGCATTAATGGTAGAAGATCCTGTGAGTGTTTTGTATAGATCATCAGAAACATGAACGCCAAGAGAATTAAAAGTTTCATAATAGGCTTTTTTGTGAATTTCTTCAGAGTCTATTATAACACCATCCATATCAAAAATAATACATCTTATTTCTTTTGGTATCTTCAATTTAAAAATAATTTAATAGCTTTCATAATATTTTTAACTTTAATTTATAGAATTGTTCAGACAAATATAGCCATCATCAAAACATAAAGAACTCTTTTAAAAGTTGAATGGTTTTTTGCTTTTTTTATGGTATTATATAAACCTATCATAGAAAATATAGCCACAATCATGGTTAAAAACCGATAATTGTTGATATGATGTAAAAATTAGAAATATTAAATTTATAACTTAATATTCCTATAAAAAATAAATAACGATAAAATAATAATGGGTTTTTTAATTTAAAAATTTAGCTTTTAATTCAGGTGTTGGAATCATACAACTTTCTTCTTTACCAAACCATTTGTATCTGTTTTTGGCAATATAATCATAAAAAAAATCTCTAATTGTTATTGGTAAAATCTCGAAAATTTGAGTTAAAAACCAAAATCCTCCAAAATCCTTCATTATTTTTAAAACTGCCGTAGATTTAATATCATATGCAATACCTGGCTCGTATAATACAATGGAATCTATTTTAGAACTATCTATTTTTAAATAATTAATAATGTCTTGTCCGTTTTTAGATTGTAAAGCAACGAATATAAAACTGTCTTTTTTATCATATTTTATAACTTTTAGTACTGAATTATTGCACAAATTACAAATACCATCAAAAATAATAATTTTTTTATTTTTAGGAATATCAAACATTTATTTAAAATTAAACATTAATTCTGTAAAAGTAATTTATCTTTCTTTAAAATCGGTGTAACATTTTATTATTTGATACGTCTTAACAATGTACGCTCTTAATTACTTGCTTTTAACAAAAAATTAGTAACGACTGCAAAGTGCAATAAGTAATTTTGCGTAAAATTTTAAAATGTTATGATTAGAATAGAAAAAATGCACAAATCTTACCCTATTGGTAAAGATTCTCTACATGTATTAAAAGGTATTGATTTACACATAAAGGAAGGCGAATTTGTATCTATTATGGGTTCTTCAGGATCAGGAAAATCTACTCTGCTAAATATTGTTGGATTATTGGATATTCATGATCAAGGTAACTATTATTTAAATGGTGAACTCATAAAAGACATGAATGAGAAAAAAGCAGCCATACTACGTAATAAATTTCTAGGTTTTGTTTTTCAATCGTTTAATTTAATATCATATAAAACTGCTTTAGAAAATGTTGCTTTGCCTTTATATTATAAAGGGATAAATAGAAAAGAAAGATTAGAAATTGCCATGGATTATTTAGATAAAGTTGGTCTAAAGGATTGGGCTAATCGTTTGCCAAATGAACTTTCTGGAGGTCAAAAACAACGTGTTGCAATCGCAAGAGCTTTAGTTACAAAACCAAAAGTTGTTTTGGCAGATGAACCAACAGGTGCATTAGATTCTACAACTTCAGATTCTGTAATGGATTTATTAAAGGATATCAATAAAGAAGGAATGACTGTTTTTGTAATTACCCATGAAGAGGAAATTGCATTACAAACTAAAAGAATTGTACGTTTAAAAGACGGTGTTATAATTAGTGACGAATTAACTAAAATTGGAAAAGCGGTAGAATTATGTTTGATTTAGATCGTTGGCGAGAAATATTTCAAAGTATTAATAAAAACAGGTTACGTTCTGTAATGTCTGGTTTTACGGTATCTTTTGCTATTTTACTTTTTACACTTTTATTCGGTATTGTAAGTGGTTTAAGTAATTCATTTACAAGTGCTTTTGCCGATGATGCCCAAAACTCAATGCAAGTAAGGGTGCGAAAAACAACAAAACCTTTTAAAGGACTTCAAACGGGGCGAGTTATTCAATTAAGAAATGATGATTATAATTTTGTTCAGGATACTTATAAAAATAAAATTGAATATCAATCTGCTAGAGTTTATAAAAACTTTACTTTAAAATACAAAAACGAAGCTAATAATTATAATGTAACAGCTGTAAATCCAGATCATCAGTTTTTAGAAAAGACGATTATAGACCAAGGACGCTATTTAAATGAAAGAGATTTAAACGAAAAATCTAAAGTAATTGTTATTGGTCGTTTGATAAAAGCCGATTTATTTGGAGAAAAACCAGCACTAGGCAAGAGACTAAATGTAAATGGAAGTTCCTATTTAATTATCGGTATTTTTTCTGATGAAGGTGGAGATAACGAAGAACGAATTGCATATATTCCTGTAACTACAGCCCAAAGTATTTATGGAAATAATGACAATATAAGTCAAATTAATTTAGGTTATAATCCAAATTTAAGTTTGGATGCTGCCATTGCTTTTGGAAACAAAATAGAACGTGATTTACGTAAGAAATTAAACATTCATCCAGATGATCAAAGTGCACTTTCTGTAAGAAATATGGCAGAAGCAAACAAAGGTGTAGGTATGTTTATGGGTGCTTTATATGCAATTGTAATACTAGTTGGTTCTGGAACTTTAGTGGCAGGAATTATTGGAATTAGTAATATTATGATTTTTGTAATTAAAGAGCGTACCAAAGAATTCGGAATAAGAAAAGCTTTGGGAGCAACACCTGCATCTATAATTGGTATGGTTGTGCAAGAATCCGTTTTAATAACCACAATTGCAGGTTATTTAGGATTATCATTAGGAACCTATATTTTAAGTTTAATAGGTAATAGTTTAGAAAAAGATTATTTTATCAAAGACCCAAGTGTAAGTCCAGGAATTGTAATAGGAGCAACAGTAGTTTTAATTCTATCGGGATTAATTGCAGGCTATGTGCCAGCAAAAAGAGCTGCAAATATTAAACCAATTGAAGCATTAAGAGCAGATTAACTATGAATTTTTTATTTGAAGCAGATACTTGGCAAGAAATTTACGGAAGCATTCGTAAAAATAAAATAAGAACCGCAATTACGATTATTGGTGTTTTATGGGGTATTTTTTTATTAGTAGTTCTTTTAGGAGCTGCAAGAGGGATGGAAAATGGTTTTAAAAAAATATTTGGAGATTTTGCAACCAACAGTGTTTTTGTTTGGACACAAGCAACAGATACCCCTTTTAAAGGATTTCAGGTAGGAAGAACTTTTAAATTAAATATAAGAGATATAGAGGCTTTAAAATCTGAATATTCTAAAGAAATTAAATTATTAGCGCCAAGAAATCAAACGAACAATTTAATTGTGCATGATTTTAGATCGGCAAGTTACCAAGTTAGTGGAGACTATCCTGCGTTAGATCAAATTCAAAAAAAGAGCCTTATTTATGGACGTTTTTTGAATGAAAATGATATGTCATCCGCAGCAAAAGTTACTGTTATTTCAGAAGAAATGTACAAGCAATTGTTTGACAAAAACGAAATGCCAATTGGTGCCTACATCAAAATAAATAGTATTAATTATAAAGTTATTGGTGTTTATGGACCTTCAAGTGCTATCGATTTAGATGGTGACACTGCTTATATCCCTTTTACAACATTTAAAAGAGTCTATAATACGGCCAATAATATTTCTTGGATGGTAATTACCGCTGAAGTGGGAGTTGATATTGAGCAAATGGAAAAAGATATTCTATTAACTTTAAAAAATTTGCACAATGTACATCCAGAAGATAAAAGAGCATTTGGTTCTTTTAATTTAGGAACACAAATAGCAAAGTTTACAGGCTTTCTAACGGGTATGCAATTTCTAACATGGTTTGTTGGTATTGCTACTTTAATTGCAGGAGTTTTTGCAATTGGTAACATCCTTTTAATTACCGTAAAAGAACGCACAAAAGAAATAGGAATAAGAAGAGCTTTAGGAGCAACACCAAAAAATATTCGTCAGCAAATTATATTAGAATCTGTTTTTTTAACCACAATAGCTGGTATGTTAGGTATTATTTTTGGCGGCTTTGTCTTATTTTTAATTGATTGGAAATTTGGTCAAGGAGAAGATGCAACATTGATAAACCCAACAGTAAACATTCCAATTATTATGATCGCATTTGCCACGTTAATTGTGTTAGGAACTTTAATAGGTTTAATTCCTGCACATATGGCAACAGTAGTAAAACCAATAGAAGCATTAAGAGAAGAATAAAATTAATTAAAAAATTATGAGTAAAAGATCAAAAATTATTTTAGCAATTATAGTAGTACTTTTTATAGCTGCGTTAATTTGGTTCGGTAAAAAGAATTCAAAGGGCGTTCTCGAATTTGAAACAGAAACACCTTTTAGAACTACTATTGTTAAAAAAACGGTAGCAACAGGTAAAGTGATTCCCTTAGAGGAAATTGAAATTAAGCCACAAATTACAGGTATAATTGATAAAATTATGTTACTTGAAGGCGCACAAGTTAACAAAGGCGATTTAATTGCAACTGTTAGAGTTGTGCCAAATGAGCAATCTTTAATTAGTGCAAAAGGTAGAGTCGACAATATTAAAATTGGTTTAAATAATGCTGAAATTTCTTATAAGAGAAATAAAGGTTTATTTGAAAAAGGTGTTATTTCTAGAGCAGAATTCGAGAATATTGAAGTAACATATAAACAAGGCATGCAAGATTTAAAGAATGCCGAAAATGATTATCAGATCATAAAAATAGGCTCTTCTGGTTCTGGTGCTTCTGCAAACACCAATATTATTGCACAAATGTCTGGTACAATTTTAGAAATCCCTGTGAAAGAAGGAGATCAAGTTATACAATCTAATAACTTTAATGCAGGTACAACAATTGCGTCAATTGCAGATATGAGCAAAATGATTTTTGAAGGAAAAGTAGACGAATCAGAGGTTGGCAAATTAGTAAAAGGTACAAGTATTCTAGTATCTATAGGTGCTATTGAAGGTGTAAAATTTCCTGCTAAATTAAACTTTATTGCTCCGAAAGGAACAGAAGAGGGAGGAGCTGTTCAATTTAAAATTAAAGCAGACGTTTCATTAGATACTAAATATTTTATCAGAGCTGGTTATAGCGCAAATGCAGATATTATTTTAGAAAAAAAAGACAGTGTTTTAGCTATTAAAGAAGCGCTTTTAAAGTTTGATAAAAAAACAGAAGAACCGTATGTAGAAGTTTTAATGACTAGTGGTAAGTTCGAAAAGAAAACTTTAAAACTAGGCACTTCAGATGGTGTAAATGTAGAAGTTTTAAAAGGCGTTACCAAAGATGATAAAATAAAAATTTGGAATAAAGCATCTAAAGACGATGACAAAAAAGATAAATAACATATAGTTAGATAATCAATTAAGAGGAACTTAAAATGAGTTCCTCTTTTTTATTCACTTTGTTTAAAATAAGAGACAAGATATTTTAGATATGAACTAAGACAGAAGAGACAAAAAAAATTATTTTTTCTATCTGCCCAAATGTTATTTTTTTTAATATTCAAGAAACAAGAAGTAAAAAAATTGAAGTAAAAGTATTTTTGAAATTATGTTTAGAGAAACAACTTTAAATTTTGAACTTTCTACCACCAAACTAAAAAGTATTTTTTAATTTCTCCTTTTGGGTTTTTTATCCAACAAAGCGGGGAAAATTCTCTTACCAAAAATTCAGAAGATTTTTCTTTAAACTGATGATAATTAATCCAATCTATATTTTTATGAGGAATAATTAACCAATCCTTTTTATTTGGGATGAAAAACTTACTATCCTTAAATAATTCTAATTCCTTTTTGTTGATATAGTAACCAATAATGCAATCTTGATTAAGTTCCTTTAAAACAATATTTTTCTGTGAAACTGGAATAAATAGTTGTGCTTTAAAACACACTTGTTGTTCAATGGTATTCACATTTAAATTAATAGATCTTAAATAGGCTAAACATTCTGCAGAGTAGAGAAGTGGTAACTGTTTTTCTTTGAGTTTTATAAGCTTTTCTGTTAAAGAATCTTTTCTATTCGGACCAACAAAGTGCTCAATTTCAGTTACTCCAACTATGTTGTCGTACAAGTAAAATTTATATACAATCTCTAAATGAATTGGTTTTTTATCTTTTAAAAGAATACAATCCAACTCACCTAAAGTAACTTTTTCTCGCTGAATTTGAATGTTCTCACAAATGATAGAAATGTTATGTTCTTGCTGTAATTGATAAGAAATAAATCGTTCAATATATTTTCCAAGGCGTAATTTTTCATCAATTTCGATATTTATTTTTGAGGATATGATTTCAATTATAAATGGATTTAATTCATAAACTTTATTGTCTTTCCACAAACAATTTGTCTGTAAAAAGCCTTCGTATCTTTTCTGAATTATTTTTGTTGTCTGCTGCATAGAGCGTGAGTCAATTACAGTTCGAATTTACGGAAATAAAAAGCCACTCTGCTCATTTTTATTATAGAATTAGTGCCTCTTTTTTTATAGAATAATTCGTAAATTGAACTTTTAAAAACACATCTAAATGCAATTCGAAAAATCGACATTTACATACTTACAAGATTTACAAAAAAATAATAATAGAGATTGGTTTGCAGAACACAAAACTACCTATGCCAAAGCGCAAAAAAATGCAAAAGATGTTTTCGCAGCAATAGACAGTAAATTACAAATGCACGATGAAATAGAAAAGTCTAAAATGATGCGTATTTATAGAGATGTTCGTTTTTCTAATGATAAAACGCCTTACAAAGCTCATTTTGCAAACTCTTACTCAAGATTAGGTACGGCTTTAAGAGGAGGCTATTTTCTTAGAATAAGACCAGGAGAATCTTTTTTAGCTGGTGGATTTTGGGAGCCAAGCAAAGATGATTTATTCAGAATTAGAAAAGAAATAGAACAAGATGCATCAGAAATTAGAGCAATTTTAGAAGCAGATGATTATAAAAAACATTTTGGAGGTACTTACGAAAGTTTCGAGGAATTAAAAACGGCACCAAGAGGTTTTGATAAAGACCATAAAGACGCAGATTTATTGCGTAAAAAAGGGTTTATAGCCAGTAAAAGTTTTACGGATGAAGAAGTTTTATCAGAAAATTTTATTGATGAAGTAGATAAAAGCTACAAAGCATTACGTCCGTTTTTTAATTTGTTTAGCGATATTTTATCGACTAATTTAAATGGAGAGTTTTTGATTTAATTTAAAATTCAAAATTTTAAACTATTTAAGATTCTTATTAATCTCGCGTTTTAAAACCCAAATTGTAATTATTGTAGAAAGCACATCTGCAATAGGAAAAGACCACCAAATACCATCAATACCATAATATCTGGGTAAAATATAGGCTAACGGAATTAAGAAAATACCTTGTTTTAAAAGTGTTAAAAGTAAAGCAGGCATTGCTTTTCCGGCTGCCTGAAAATATGCAGAACCAATTAATTGCATCGTAACAATTGGTGTAACTAAAAATACAATCAACATTGCATTTGGAGTTTCATCCAACAAAGTGGCGTCATTGGTAAAAATCCAAATAATTTCTTCCTTAAAAATTACAATTCCTATAAAAATAATAGTTCCTAAAACAGAGCCAAACCAAATTGCTTTTTTGATAGTTTCTTTTACTCGGGCATTATTTTTTGCCCCGATATTAAAACCAGCAACAGGTAAAAACCCTTGAGAAACTCCCAAAACAGGAGAAAGTGTGAACATCATTACTCTATTTATTATTCCAAATATTGAGATGGATATTTCCCCTCCGTACGTGAAAAGTGAGTAGTTTAAAACAATCATTAAAATACTAATTGCACCCTGTCTAACAATAGATACACCTCCTAATTTTATAATTTCATCTACAATTTTAAAATTTAATTTAAAGTTTCTTGGTATTATTTTCAATTCACTTTTAGAAGATAAAAAGAAGTATAAAATATATAACCCACAACTTGCAAAAGAAATAGAAGTTGCTAAACCTGCTCCCCACATTCCCCAATTAAAAAATTTAATAAAAACAACATCTAAAGCAACATTTAAAACTGCAGGTATCATCATTGCATACATGGCAAATTTTGGTTTTCCTTCTGCTCTAATTGTTGGATTTCCCATCATAGCAAACGCTAAAAACGGAACACCATAAATAACGACACTAAAATATTCTGATGCTATTGGTAAAATAAGTCCTTTTGCACCAAATAAATTTAAAATAGGAACACTAAAGATAGTTCCTAAAATAACAAAAAGAAGTGCTAAAATAACGGTTAAAGAAATTTGATTTCCAAAAGTTAAAAATGCTTTTTCAGTATTATTTGCACCTAATGCTCTTGATATTATAGAACTTCCACCAATACCAATTCCCATTCCTATAGAAGAAATTAAGAATACAATTGGTAAAACAACTGTAATTGCAGCAATTGCTAAAACACCGATCCATTGACCTACAAAAATGGTGTCAACTATCATATTTAAAGACATTACAAGAATCCCAATAGTTGCTGGGACTGCTTGTTTTATCAATAATTTACCAATATTCTCTGTGCCTAATTCGTTTGCTAGTTTGTTCATAAAAAGTTACGCAAAGAAACAGCTTATTAATTATTTTTCATAAAATGGAACATCAATAATTATTATAGAACTATTAAAATTTTTATGTTTGCAAAAAATTTATAAATGGATACTTTCTTTGAATTTAAAATTACGGTAACAACAGACGATATTGATGATTTAAATCATGTAAATAATGTGGTATATGTAAAATGGATGGATGAAGTAGCTTTTCATCATTGGGCTTTTTTAACCAAAGAAACTCCTTTGCCAGAATATATTTGGGTAGTTGCAAGGCATGAAATCGATTATAAAGGGCAAGCGCTTTTGGGTGATAAAATTATAGCAAAAACATGGGTTGGAGAAACAAAAGGTTTTACATCAGAACGGATCATTGAATTTTACAAGGAAGATGTGTTGCTGGCAAAGTCTAAAACAACTTGGGCAATGTTAGATGCTGTAACCTATAAACCAACTCGAATTAGAGAAAATGTTTTAAAAGTATTACAACCATAATTAGAACCATTTTAACGAATTAGTATAAATATCTTTCTGTTTTTTGACTACTTAAATAGTAAACTTAATTTTTTAGAGTCAATTTAAGTAATTAGTCTCTATAAAACTTAATAAAAGTATCTTTGCACAAAATTAAGAAACAATGTCAACATTTTCTGCATTAGGAATTCGTAAAGAATATATAGAAGCAATAAAAGAATTAGGGATTTCTACACCATCAGAAATTCAAGAGAAAACGATCCCAATTTTATTACAATCTGAGACCGATTTTATTGGTCTAGCTCAAACAGGTACGGGAAAAACAGCTGCTTTTGGCTTGCCTGTTTTACATCAAATTAATACAAACGAAGGAAATATTCAAGCATTAATTTTATCACCAACAAGAGAATTAGTTCAACAAATTAAGAAGCAACTTTTTAAATTTACAAAATATAGTGAAGAGAAAATTTTTATAGAAGCTGTTTTTGGCGGAGAAAAAATTGATCGTCAAATGGGTAATTTAAAAAGAACAACCCATATAGTTGTAGCAACCCCAGGAAGATTAATCGATTTAATAGAGCGTGGCAGTATTGATATTAGTCATGTAAAAACAGTTATTCTAGACGAAGCTGACGAAATGTTAAGCATGGGTTTTAAACAAGATTTGAATAGAATTTTAAAATTTACTACAGAATCTAACAGAAAAACTTGGTTATTTTCTGCTACGATGCCAGAAGAAATTAAAAAAATTGTAAAAACTTACATGGATGCAAATGCGCCAAGAGTAGAAATTAATAGAAATTCTTTGGTAAATTCTAATATTAGGCATCAATTTGTAAAAACAACAATAAAAGAAAAAGCGGCTGATATTATTACGTATTTAGTAAAAAGGGAGGCAAGTAGAGGTATTATTTTTTGTAGAACAAAAGCGGGTGCGCAAAACTTAGCAGCTCATTTAATTGAAGAAGGTTTTTCTGCAGCTGCTTTAGAAGGCGATATGCAACAAAAAGAACGCGATAAAGTAATGCGTGCCTTTAAAAATGAAAGTTTACAGTACTTAATTTCCACAGATGTATCTGCACGTGGAATTGACGTTAGTGGATTAGAATTTGTAATTCACCATCAATTACCTGAGCAATTAGAATATTACACACATAGAAGTGGTAGAACTGCAAGAGCAGGGAAAACAGGAACTTCATTGGCTTTTATTTTACCTTATGAATTAGAACGTATTCAAGAAATTCAAAACGAATTAAACATTAAATTTACTGAAGTAACGGTGTAGTATGCAAGTTATTTATCTAATTGATATTTTAGGAACTTTTGCCTTTGCTGTAAGTGGAGCTTTAGTTGCCTTAGACAAAAAATTCGATATGTTTGGTGTACTCATTATTGCCTTTGTTACTGCTGTTGGTGGTGGAATGTTGCGAGATGTTTTAATTGATGCACATCCCATAAATTGGATTGGTAACTTAAATTATCTCTATACAATTTTAGCAGCAGTTGTATTTACATTTCTTTTTAAAAGTAAAATTGCGCATTTAAGTAAAACGATGTTTTTATTTGATACCATTGGTATTAGTGTATTTACTTTATTAGGTTTAGAAAAAGGATTAGCTTTTGACTTACATCCTATTATTGCATTAATAATGGGGATGATATCTGCTGTTTTTGGTGGCGTTTTGCGAGATGTATTAACTAATAATGTTCCGTTAATTTTTGAAAAAGAAATTTATGCTTCTGCTTGTTTAGCAGGCGGGATTATATATTTAATTCTAAATTATTTTACGGTAGACCAAAATATAAACTTTATAATCTCTGCATCAGTAGTTGTAACTATTAGAGTTGTCGTGGTTAAATTTAAGTTAGAATTACCAAAAATCAAAGACGACATTTTTGGTAAATCATAAAAAAAAGTGAAGCATAGCTTCACTTTTTTTTATGATTAAATTTAAGAGTTTAGTTTACCTCTTTTAATAATTCTTTGATAGATCGTAATAATTGTTGATCGATTCCTTTGTCTATTTGTCCTGGCATATTTTTAACTTTGATCATTGGCTCTGTTTGATTGTTTTCCATCCATTCACCTGCTTTGTTTTTTGCACTTATAGGCACAACGCCCCAATAAGAACCATTTGGTAAGCTTTCCCAACCAGCAAAACTACACGTACCAGGAACTGGCATTCCCACAGTTTTACCAATTTTTAAGTCAGTATAACCGGAGGCATAACAATGACCATCCGAATACATACTTTCATTAAAAATAGAAAGTGTTGGTTTTGTAAAACGAGAAGTAGGTTCGCCGCCCACAACTTTTGCATCTGTTGCATAGGTAATAAAAGGAATTCCGGTAAAAAACATTGCTAAATCAGCAACTAAATCTCCGCCACCATTAAAACGCGTGTCTACAATTACTCCTTTTTTCTCGGAATATTTTCCCATCATATCTTGATAAATACTTCTGTAAGGAGCATCGCTCATTCCTGGTATATGTACATAACCTAATTGACCATTACTTAAACTGTCAACTTCTTTTTCGTTAATTTTTATCCATCTTATATATAAAAGACGATTTTCTTCGCGTAAAGAAATCGGTTTAATTGTAATTGTTTGCTCTTTTTTTGTTTTTGGATTTACAATTTCCAATAACATAAAGGCATCCGTTCTTCTATTTAAGTAAGTAGATATATCTTGATTTTTATCTACAAGTACTCCATCAATTTTTGTGATGATACTTTTGGGTTGAATATTAAATTTTGCTTTGTCTAAAGGACCACCAGAAATAACTTCTTCGATTAAAATTCCGTCATCCTTAAAATTATAATCCATAAAAATACCTAAAGAGGCTGTGTCATCTTCGTTTGAAACGCTACTTTCTCTAAAACCAGCACCAGCGTGAGATACATTTAATTCTCCTAACATTTCTGATAAAAGTTCAGAAAACTCAAGGCCATTTCCAATATGTGGTATGTATTTTTGATATTCATTTTTCATGTTCTCCCAATTAATTCCATGAAAATCTGGGTGATAAAAAACTGCATTTGTACGCAACCAAACGTGGTCGAACATTGCTTGAATTTCTGCGTTTTCATCAAATTCAATTTCACTTTTAATTTCTACGGGTTTACTTTCACTTTTATCAGGATTTAATTTTGTGATTTTCCCACTACTTAAAAGATATAAATTCTCCATTTTTTGATCCCATTCTAAACTTCCTGAGGCTGAATTTAATTTCATCACCATTTTAGTTTCTTTGGTTCTTAGATTTGTACTCCATAAGTTTGATTTTTCTTCAAAACTTGCTAAATAATACAATAAATCACCTTTTTTAGAAAGTACTGCATCTCCTAAATCGGAAGAATGAATTGTTAACCTTTTTGTTCGATCTTTCATGTGCTCCCAGTCAAATTCTAAAGGTGTTATTTTCTTTTCTTCTTCCTCCTTGTCTTTTTCTTCCTCTTTTTTATCTCCTTTCTTTGAGCTTTTGTTATCCTTTTTTTCTTTTTCTTTTTTCTTCTTTTCGATTTCTTTAATAGCTTCTATTAATTTAAAATCTTCGTCACTCAAATCAAATTCATCCCAAGCCTCTTGTGTAAAAAACATACCATACACATCATTTTGAGTTTCACCACTAGTTGCATATGATTTTAATCCGTTTTTGTTACTAAACCAAATCATTTGTTTACCTTCATTTACCCATTTTGGTTGCCCGTCATAATAACCACTTTCATTTAGGTTTACTCGTTTAGAACCATCTGCAGCCATTAGTAAAACTTCGCTATTACTTAACGTTTTTCCCCAATCGACTAACAACCACTTACTATCTGGGCTCCATTTAAAATATTTATCACCATCTCGCATGTGAAATAAATCATCAGGAGTTAACAAAGTGGTTTCTTTGTTAGATGCGATATCCCTTACTTTTAAGGTTCTTCTTCCTTCAATAAAAGCTATTTTTTTTCCGTCAGGTGAATATTGTGCCAAATAATTATCAACTTTATTTTCTATTACAGCTTCCTCTTTTAATAAGGTCGATGCATAGAAAAAAGGTTCTTCCGCTCTAACCTTTTCAGTTTTGTAAACGCTCCATTTTCCAGCACGTTCACTGCTGTATACGACAGACTTCCCTTCTGGACCCCAAGAAACAAAACGTTCGTTCTCTGATGTATTTGTTAGTCTTTTTGTAAATGATTTATCTACGGATGTTACAAAGACTTCACCTCTTGCTATAAAGGCAATTTCATTTCCGTTTGGTGAAATAGCCATTTCATCAATTCCGCCGTTTACAGAAATAAATTTCTCAGAATTTTCTTTATCTTGAGTAATAATATTTACAGTAACTTTTTTAGGTTCAGTACCTTTTGTCATTGTGTACAACTCACCATCATATCCAAAAGAAATAATTCCGTTACCCATACTTAGAAAACGAACAGGATGTAGCGTAAAATTTGTTAATTGTTGATCTTGCTTCGGATTTTCTAATGAAAGTTCATGAACATTAAAAGTCCCACTTTTTTCACTTAAATAGTAAATGCTTTTTTCGTCTTCACTAAAAACGGGTTGTCTATCTTCTGCATTATCAGTAGTAAGCATTGTGTGCTCTTTAGATTCAGTGTCATACTGCCAAATATCTCTAGTTATCGAAGATGTATGATGTTTTCTCCATTCATTTTCACCTCCTTTTTTATCCTGATATAACATCTTTTTCCCTTCTTTTGAAAACTGAACATACTCAGCAGGAATTGTTAAAAGTTGATGAACTCTGCCAGATCTAACCGGAACGCTGTATAACTCAGACTGAGAACCATGAGGGTATTGTCTGTGGTTTGCAGCATCTTGTCTTAATGCACCAAAAACAACTTCTGTATCATTTTTAGTAAATGAATACGGATGTTCGTCGTTAGAATGAAAGGTTACTCTAGTGGCATTGCCACCATTTGAATTCATTACAAAAACATCAAAATTACCATATCTATTAGATGAAAAAGCCAGTTTAGAGCCATCTTTGCTCCAAACAACCTCATAATCATGCGCAGTATGAAATGTAAGTTGGTGGGCGTTACCGCCAGTAGCATTTACTTTATATATATCTCCTTTATACGTGAAAGCAATTTCTTTTCCATCGGGAGATATTGAAGAATGCCTCATCCATTTTGGAGAATTTTGGCCAAAGAGTGTAAATGAGAATAACATAAATAAATAAAAAATTGGTTTCATAATTACATAATTTTGACTAAATTAATCATTTGGAATGAAATACTAATTTGTAAATAAATATAAAATAATGAATGCATTAGTTTTTGAAAATTTTTCTGATTTTAGGTTGATGGCGGGCAAACAATTACCTATTGGAAATTGGTATACTATTTCTCAGCAAATGATAAATGATTTTGCGAATGCTACTTTAGATAAACAGTGGATTCATGTTGATGAAGCCAGAGCAGGGAAGGAGAGTCCTTTTAAAAGTACCGTAGCACACGGATTTATGTCTGTTTCAATGATTTCTAAATTGTTAGAAGAATCGTTTTCAATTAAAAGTGTAAAAATGGGTTTAAACTACGGTCTAAATAAAGTAAGGTTCCCAAATCCTGTTCCTGTAAATAGTGAGTTAAGAATGCACACAGTTGTTAAAGAAATTGAAGATTTAGCGAACAAAGGTATCAAAGTTACCTTCTCTTGTACAATCGAAATTAAAGGGCAAGAAAAACCTGCCTGTGTAGCAGAGTTTTTAGCTGCCTTATTTGAATAATAAAAAGCTGCAAATTGCAGCTTTTTATATTTAGTTTTTAATTTAAAATTCCGTCATCGGCACATTTCTTTGTAAACCAATACAGAAACACCGCGAATAAAGGAATTATGATGAGCATAGAATACTCCATAGAACCATACAACTCTCTTCCAGGATTTAGAAAAACATTATAACTAGTTTGAACTATAACCGCAATTAAACCTATCGAAAAGAATATTTTTGCTAATTTTTTTCTCAATAAAAATAAAATAGAAGCGATTACAGAAGAAAAAACGGCAATTGCAAAAACAGCTGTAACCCAAGACGGCAAATTATAAATAATCTCTAATTGCTCTTGAGTATACATCGTTTTAAAGCGTTCTGTTTGATATGCTTGATTTAAATATCCATTTATTCCCATAGAATTCCAGATGAATGCAATAACTCCTATAAACCAGAATATAGTACTTGGTTTGTTTGTATTTATAGTCATAAAAAAATGTTTAGTAGTTAAATTAATTATTAAAAGTAATAAAAAAAGTTGTTTAATTAAAAAATGGAAAGAAAATTTGTCATTATATAAAATAAACTTGTCTAATTGTAAAACATAGTATCATGTCAAAAGAATCAATTTGTGAAAGAGAAAGAAATCAATTGGAAAAAATGAATAAATTTCAATTGGTACATTCCTTCAAAAAAGTAGGATATATAATCGCTATTTTCACTTTTATAGCCATGTTTGCGCGCAAGTATTTTGAAGATTCAGAATGGATGCGGCCAATTTTACATGGAATTCTATTAATAGGTTTGCTTTTAGTTTCTGTATCTAAAGAAAAACTAGAGGATGAATTTATAGATAGTTTGCGCTCGCAATCGTATCGATTGGCTTTTATTATGGCTATTGTGTATTCTTTAGCGCAACCTTTAGTTAATTTTGGAGTAGCATTTTTATTTAATCAAAATGAAGAAATAAAGTCCTTTGATTATTTTCAAGTACTATTTTTTATGCTAATTGTGCAACTGTTATTTTTTTGGAAGCTAAAAAGAATGAATAGATAAGATGAAAAACACACTAAAAGTATAGCGTGCAATTTTAGATATCACGCAAGATGATTTAGCAAAGAAAATTGGTGTTTCTAGACAAACGATTAATTCAATTGAGAAGAATAGGTATGTACCATCTAAAGTTTTAGCATTAAAACTATCTGCGGTTTTTAAAATTTCTGTAAATGATTTTTTTACGTTAGATGATACAGTTTAAGATTAATGAGTCGAAAAGGCACAAATAAAAGAAACAAGTCTACCAATAAAATAGGCTGCAATTGCGTAAAGATTCTATTTGCCAGTTATTATTTTATTCAGAAATAGAAATCACAGCTGCTTTAAATAAATCTGCTTTCGAATTAAAGAACGAGTTTTCTAAAAGAATGGCTTTCAGCTTTGTTTCTATCAACTTTGCTTCTCTATAATTTACTAAAAATAAAGAACTTTCACCCAAGAAAAATTTTCGTTCTTCAGCTTTTAGTAACGTATTGTAATCTCTAACAATATTTGTTAATAAATTACTTTGTATCACAAAAGAAGACAATTCTTGTTGCAAAGCATCCACTTTGTTTTTTATAGTTACTTTGGTTGCTTCATTTTCATAAGTGGCGTCTTGTAATTTAATTTTTGCAAGTTTAAAATCTCCTCTTTCCTTTCTTAAAAATAGGGGTAATTTAAAATTAATTCCAGCTTTATAATTATCTGCATTTAATGAATTTGAAGTTCTAGGTGTTTGTGTTAAAAAATTATATTGAACATCTAATTGAGGTAGTAAATTGTTCATTTTTAGATTTCTATCAATATTTAAACTTTGTATTTTGTATTCTAAAGATTTTATCTTCGGATGATCAGTAATATCAAAATCCGCATTATTAAACAGCGCAATATTAAAGGTTACATCAATAGAATTTACCGTTTGCACATTGGGTATTATATGATCTTGTAATTCAACTGGGGTGTTATCATTTAACCACAAAAAGTTAGAAATTTCTAAAGAAGATTTTACTAATTGTATACGTGCTTTTTCTAAATATAGCTTTCTTTCATTTAACGTAATACTAGCTTCTATTGTATCAATTGCAGGTTTATCTCCTTCTATAAAAGCTCTTTTTGTTCCGTTAAAACGGATTTCTGCATTTCCTAGAAAATCTTGATATACTACTTTTTCGTTATACGTTTGCAGCCAATTAAAATACGTTAAAGAAGCATTGTATAAAATTTCATTGACTAAGATTTGTTGGTCTTCTTTTGCCTGATTTAAAAAGAATTTTGCTTGTTTTAAAGAGGCCATTCTTTGGTTTATTAAAAAACCTTTTAACAAAGACGCAGAAACCCCGGCAGCATACAAACCATCGGTTGGCACGGTTGCTTCGGGATTTAAAAAAACGCCATCATTATTTTCAAAATTTGCTTTAAATTCTAAACCATAATACGTGGGTATTTTAAAAGCACCGTTTAATTGATTGTAATATTCATTTTCTTTGAATTCTTTTTTATCAAAATCAACCTCAATTTTAGGATCGAAAGCACCTCTAGCTTGTAGTAATTTTGCTTCACTTGTATTAATAACAAGATTTGCTTGTTTTACAATTGGATGATAGGCTTTAACATAGCCTAAATACTCAGACAATGTCATCACTGATTCGATCTTTTCTTGAGAAGAAAGTTTGGAAAACAGTAATAAAAAAAGAATTAAAATATATTTTTTCATGTTTTAATAACCTAAATATGGATTCTTTTTTTATTTCTTTTTTGAATCTAATTTCCCTGATTTTCCTTTTTCTGGCTGATAATAGTTAGGAGGGAAGCTGTTTATTTGTCTCCACAACTCATACCAAATTGGCACATCTTCTAGCAGTGCAATAGTTCTTGCGCCAGAGCCAACTCTAACCTCTGGCCATATATGATCTTCTTTATCGGGTGATAATAGTATTCTATATTTACCATTATCACTAATAAATCGTTCGATGGCAATAACTCTTGCGCCGTAGGTTCCATAAGATACATTTGGCCATCCAGAAAATACAATTGCGGGCCAACCATCAAATTGTACCCGTACTTTTTCATCAATATGTAAAAGGGGCAAATCGATAGGTCTTACAAAAGTTTCTACAGCTAGATCGTATTTTGATGGCATTATACCAACTAAATCTTCACCTTCTTTAAAAGTACCACCAATTCCGCCTTTAATCGCTTTGTTGATATATCCATTTTGCGGAGCAGTAATGTATAAAAGGCTATTTCTAATTATGTAATTACTATTGCTGTTTTCTAATTTAGAAACCTGTGCTTTTGCGTCAAATCCGTTAGATTGCGCTGTAAATTTATCACTTTGTGCTTTAGAAATTTTATCAGCATATGCTGCACTTACGGTAGAAATCTCTACTTTAGCATTTATAATTTCATTTTTAGAGGCTAATAATTTGTTTTCTTGTGATATTAATTTGGCTTGTGTTTCTTGCAATTTTAATCGTTTTTCCTCCACATCTTTAACTGCCATTAATCCTTCATTTTGCAAAGTTTGTGTGCGGTTAAACTGACTTTCTGCAATTTTGATATTTGTTTTTGCTGCTTCAAAATCGATGCTATCACTTTTTGCTTTTAATTTAGATTGCAAAAACTTATTATGAGCTTGTTCTAACTTTAATTTCATCTCTTCGTTTAATGCTGCAATTTGCCTATTTAAAGCATCTTCTTTAAATTGATAAGAGTCTACTGAAGAAGTTTTAGCGTTAATTTGCTCGTTTGTTCTTTCTATCAGTTTATTGTCAAAATAGTCACTTTTAATTTCAGAGATTCTTAAAATAGTATCTCCTTTTTTAACATGGTCACCTTCTCTAACAAACCATTGCTCAATTCTACCAGGAATTTGAGATTGTATTGTTTGTGGTCTTTGTTCTGGTGTTAGGGTGGTAACTAGACCATTGCCTGTTATATTTTGTGTCCAAGGTAAAAAAAGTACGATTAAGACAAGAAATGCAAACACTAATAAAAACTTATTAAAGGATTTGAAATAGTGTTTGCTAAAAATTAATTTACCAGAATTATACGCTTGTAAATCTACTTTTTTGTTTAACTGATTGTTAGAAATATTTAACATCGCTTATTTAATTTATAGATTTAATTTTACCTTTTTCTAAAGTAATTATTTGAGTACATTTTGTTTTCCAACTTTTTTTACTACTCGTAACAATCAATGACCAAGGTCTCTCTGGAGCTGTTAAATAACTAATAATTTTAATAGTTTCCGATAAATTAAATTGGTCTAAAGGGTCCTCTAAAATCATTATTTTTGGTTTCTTAATAATAGCCCTAGCTAAAATTATTTTTTTTGAAATAGTGTAAGACATTTGCTTTCCTTCTGGTTTTAAGATAGTTTCTAAACCATTTGGTTGTTCTTTTAGAAAAGAATCTAATCCAACAACTTTTAATGCGTCAAAAATTACATCATCATGTATTTCTTTATTTCCAAAAACTAAATTATCTCTAATACTGCCTTCAAAAGGAGTTTCTTCAGACATCGATAAGCCCAATTGAGATCTATAATGATTTAGATGTAAACTTTTTAATGATAAATTATTTACATAAATATTACCCGCAGTTGGTTCTATAACTCCAGAAATTAAGCGCATTAAACTAGATTTTCCTGCACCACTTTCTCCTATAATTAAAATCCTACTTTTTGCATTTATCGTTAATGATATATTTTTGATAATTGCTTTTTCTCTATTTTCTACTCTGTAAGAAACAGTATCTAACTCAACAATTAAGTCGTCTTTAAAAACAGGTCTTTCACCTTCTTGAGATTCTAATTCCTTGTCTACAACTTGTCCTAATTTCTCGATAGAGGTTAACACATCATAAAACGATTCTAAGCCTATAATTAGTTTTTCTACGGATGCAATAACCAAAAGAATAATGATTTCGGCAGCCACAAATTGACCAATATTCATTTCTTGATTTAAGACTAAAGCGCCACCAATTAACAGCAAACTGGCAGTTACAATTACTTTAAAACCAATCATTTGCATAAATTGTAATATCAATATTTTAAAGTGATTTTCTCTTGCTTCTAAATATTTACTAACTAAGTCGTCATTTTTAGACATTGCTAAATTGGTGTTTCCAGAGAGTTTAAAACTAACCACAGTTCTTGCAACTTCTTGTATCCAATGAGCTACTTTGTATTTTATTTTAGACTCTATTAAGCTCGTTTCTAGCCCTTTTTGTGCTGTAAACTTAAAAACAATATAAATCAATAATAGTAAGAGAATACCAAATATTATAAAAAACGGATGGTAAAATGACAATAAAATTAATGCAAAAATAATCTGTAGTAAAGCGGTGGGTACATCAATTAAAATTTTTGATAATCCTTTTTGAATCGTAAGTGTATCAAAAAAACGATTTGCCAATTCTGGCGGATAATAATTACGCAATTCGTTCATTTTTATTTTTGGAAAACGGTAGCTCAATTCAAAAGAGGCTCTTGTAAAAATTCGTTGTTGTAAGGTTTCTATAATTCTTAATTGCATTAATTGTAATGCACCAGTAAAGATAACCCCAATGGTAACTAAAACAACTAAAACAACCCAAGATGTAGATATTTGTGCACCTTGTATTAAGTTAATAATAGCTTGTATTCCAAGGGGTAGAGATAAAGCTACAATTCCACCAAAAATAGCATAATAAAAAATCTGTAAAATGTCCTTCCTTTCCAACTTTAATAATCCAATCAATCGCTGCCAAGGAGTTATTTGTTTATTTTCCATAATTAATTTAATGTGTTACGAACTAAATAAATAAAAAACGTAGTTGGTGTTTCCTCATTTTTGCAATTTGTGATTGAAGGAAAATGCTCGCGCAAAAAATGTTGATGCAAACCACCTTCTATAATTGAACTAGCTAAACTTAAACCATATTTAAAGTCTGGTTTAACCCCAATAATCATTTGCGCTAACCTAGTAATTAGACGTTTATAAATTTCAAAATAACCTTCTTTATTTTCGATGTCTACTTCTTTGGTTAAAAAGGATTTAGAACTTTCGTTTACAATAATTTTATATAATAAAGTTTCATTAATATGAGAAAAACTACTGTCTTCTTCTATAGTTCTAGTAAGAATTGTAATTGCTTTTTCTAGCTTTTCTCTAGAATTAGCAATACTAAATGTTTCAATTACTAATTGATACTCTAACCAAGCCCAATACCAAGAAGATAAATACAAAAGTAATTTGTGTTTGTTTTCAAAATATCTATAAATTGAGCTTTCATTTGATCCAATTTTTACTCCTAATTTTTTAAAAGTAAAGTTTTCAAAGCCTATTTCACAAATCAGTATAATACCTTGTTCAATAATTCTTTTTCCTAGTTCTGAAGTTTCTGGATCTTTGATAAAAATTTTATCAGGCACAGATATCTTTAATACAGATAATAAGTCTTTCATTTTAAAATTATTTTAAACACAAATATAATAGTAATACTATTACAATGCGATATTAAAACTTTTATTTAAAGATTTTTTAACATATATTATAATAAATAAAGAAAAATATCTTTTTAAAATATTATATTTGTACCCAATAAGACAGAATACACTTCACACATTAAACAAGTTAAAATAAGTTTGATTTTGAATTTCGGTTAAGTATTTTATCTTACCAAAATATTAATTTAAAATAGTAGTATATATTAATGGCAAAATCGCAGCAAACATTTAGTAAAAGTGAAAAAGAAAAGAAACGTTTAAAAAAACGTTTAGATAAGCAAAAGAAAATGGACGCTAGAAAAGCGGACAGGGATGAAAATGGAACAACGGGGATACAATTTGCGTATGTAGATCATAATGGAAATTTATCTGATACTCCGCCAGATCCAGAATTAAAAGTAGTTTACGAGTTAGAAGACATTCAAATCTCTGTAACAAAAAAAGAAGATTTACCAGAAGAAGATCCAGTTAGAAAAGGAAAAGTTTCTTTCTTTGATTCTTCTAAAGGATTCGGGTTTATTATAGATGTAGAAAATAACGAAAAATATTTTACACATATTAGTGGTATCATTGATGAAATTACCGAAAACGATAAGGTTTCTTTTGAATTAGAAAAGGGAATGCGTGGCTTAAATGCTGTAAAAGTTAAGAAAATATAGAGAATTAAATTTCTCCTAAGTAAAAAAATCCTATCCTTTTATATAAGTGATAGGATTTTTACTTTTTAGAAAGTTTAAGAATTATAAAACTCCATGCTTTCATTAATTAATTCTTCAGGAACTTTACAATCTAATCTAAAATCTTCAAAATCGTTTAAAAGCACAAAGTTTACTTGACCGTTAACGTTTTTCTTGTCATGTTTCAATAAATCAATGATTGCAGTAAAATCCTCTTTCAATAGCCTTGTTTTATTGTAAATAGATACAATTGTGTCTTTAACCTGGGTTAATTTTTCTTTAGGGAAGTCCAATAATTTTGATGACATGTAGCACTCACAAACCATACCAATTGCAATTGCTTCTCCATGAGTTAAATTTTCTTTTTCATCAGATTCTAAGTAAAAAGATTCTATAGCGTGCCCTAAAGTATGTCCAAAATTTAGAATCTTACGCATGCCTTTTTCTTTTGGATCTTTTAATACCACTTCGTTTTTTATTTCTACAGACCTAAATATTAAATCACTAATTTCTAGTTTTTTATTATTTCTAATTTCATTAAATAGTTTAACATCATAAGTAATGCCATATTTAATAATTTCTGCTGTTCCAGATTTAATTTCCCGTTCTGCAACGGTTTCTAGATAAGTAGTATCAACCAAAACCATTTCAGGGTTTGCAAATAAACCAATTTGGTTTTTTAACACACCTAAATCAACACCAGTTTTTCCGCCTACAGAAGCATCAACCATAGATAATAATGTTGTAGGTATGTTTATAAAATCAATTCCGCGTTTAAAACAAGAAGCCACAAAACCCCCTAAATCAGTAATAACCCCGCCACCTAGTGTAATTAAAACACTTTTTCGATCTCCGCCTAACTCTGTTATTGCGTTCCAAACACCAATACAGGTTTCCATATTTTTATTAATTTCTCCAGACTCAATTTCTATTACTTCAATTCTTTTATCTGTAGCTAAATTGGGTATAAATTTAGGATAGCAGTGTTCAAAAGTATTTTCGTCTACCAAAATAAAAATAGTTGAGTAGTTTTTTTTTGCAATCAAATTAGAAAGTTCTTGGTAACTCTCATCATGAAAATGAACTGGATATGAGGCTGCTTGAATGGTTTTCATTAGTGTGTTTATTGGGTTTGCAAATTAAAAAGAAATAATCGAATAATAAACCCTTATCTACTATCTTTGTTGTTATTTAAAACTAATTTATGAAACTTTTTGACGATACAGAAGTAGCTTTTGCTTTAAAGACAGATTCACAACTAGAGCGTGCGTATTTTCTTTTTAGAATGATTCAAAATCAACCAATGGTAAAAATTGGCAGTGCTGTTACAAATTTTGCTTTAAAAGTACATTTACCTATAGAAGGTTTAGTTCGTTCTACAGTTTTTGATCATTTTTGTGGCGGAGTAAATGAAGATGATTGTATGCCAATTATAGATAATATGTATACAAAGGGTAATGTGCATAGTGTATTAGATTATTCTGTAGAAGGTAAAGATGAAGAAATTAGTTTTGACGGAGCATTAGAAAAGATTTTAAAAATTATTAACTTTTGTGAAGAAAAAAAATCGATACCGTATGCTGTTTTTAAACCAACAGGATTTGGAAGATTTGCCTTGTATGAAAAAGTATCGGCAGGTAAACCGTTATCGGATGACGAGCAAGCAGAATGGAAAAGAATCGTTGCACGTTACCACAAAGTATGTCAAGTAGCTGTAGCGAAAGATGTTCCTTTATTAATTGACGGAGAAGAAAGCTGGATGCAGCACTCTGCAGATCTCTTAATTGAGGAATTAATGGAAACCTATAACAAAGAAAAAGCTATAGTATTTAACACACTTCAAATGTACAGACATGACAGAATGGAGTATCTAACAGCATTGCACCAAAAAGCAATAGCTAGAGGATTTCATATTGGTATGAAGGTAGTAAGAGGCGCTTACATGGAAAAAGAAAGAGCTAGAGCAGAAGAAAAAGGGTATCCGTCACCAATTTGTGTAAACAAAGAGGCAACAGATAAAAATTATGATGCTGCCACAAAATATATGATTGAAAACGCTAACATGGCTTTATTCGTTGGTACACACAATGAAGACAGTTCTTATTTAGTGATGGAACTAGCAAAAAAACACAATATTGCAAAAGATAACAGTAATCTTTGGTTTGGTCAGTTATTTGGTATGAGCGATCATATTAGTTATAATTTGGCAAATGAAGGTTATAACGTTGCAAAATATTTGCCATTTGGCCCAGTTAGAGACGTTATGCCTTATTTAATTAGAAGAGCAGAAGAAAATACATCTGTAGCAGGACAAACAAGTAGAGAGTTGAACCTCTTAAAAACAGAACGTAAACGTAGAAAGTTATAATGACAAGTATAGATGATATAAAAGTTTTGCTGTTAAAAAACAAAAATAGTTTATTGCAAGAATTAAGACAAAGTAAAGAAGCGATGAGCTTAATTAAAAAGTCTACACGCACCAAATTATCTGATGTTGAAAAAGCAAAAATTAAAGTTCATTTATTAGACATTTGTAAGACGATACCGTCTTTAGCTATTTTTTTATTGCCAGGAGGTACTTTGTTACTTCCTATTTTAATAAAATTAATCCCAGATATTTTACCATCTGCATTTAGGGATCAAGAAAATTAATTGAATAGCCTGCCTTATTAGGCAGGCTATTTTTTATTATTGCATCAAAATTATAATTTAAAACCGTTTCTAAAAATTATATTTTTTAGCGATTACAACTATGGTAAAATTCTTTTTCTATGTTGCCTTTTTAATACCAACTTGCGGCAAAATAAGTAGAATTAAAATCTCCTTTTCAGATATTTAGGCAATTTTTAGGCAAGTTTAGAAATTCTTATTTACGCAATCTTTGCTATTTATCTTTACAATAAAAAAAACAGGAATCAATTTTTTAAATAAAGCAGGCTAAAATAGTTGGGTATAATTGGTGTAATTCACTTCTAAACAATTACTTTTGCACGAAATTTAAGAACGCACAAATGCAATCAATAAGAAACATCGCAATTATTGCCCACGTAGATCACGGTAAAACAACCTTAGTTGATAAAATTATAGATCAAGCACATATTTTAGACGATCGTAAAGAACGTACAGATTTATTATTAGATAGCAACGATTTAGAAAGAGAAAGAGGAATTACAATTCTTTCTAAAAACGTATCTATAAACTATAAAGGTGTTAAGATTAATGTAATTGACACACCAGGTCACGCCGATTTTGGAGGAGAAGTAGAACGTGTATTAAAAATGGCTGATGGTGTTTTATTATTAGTTGATGCTTTTGAAGGCCCAATGCCACAAACTCGTTTTGTATTAGGTAAAGCACTAGAATTAGGTTTAACGCCTATTGTTGTTGTTAACAAAGTAGATAAACAAAACTGTACACCAGATTTAGTTCACGAAAAAGTTTTTGATTTAATGTTTGCTTTAGAAGCAACTGAAGAACAATTAGACTTTGCAACCATTTATGGTTCTGCAAAAAATGGTTGGATGTCTACAGATTGGAAAGACCCTAAAGAAGATATTGTAGATTTATTAGATGCTGTTATAGAATCTATTCCAGAAGCTCCTTACAGAGAAGGTACTCCTCAAATGCAAATTACATCTTTAGATTTTTCTGCATTTACAGGTCGTATTGCAATTGGTCGTGTTTATAGAGGTGATTTAGAAGAAGGTAAAGATTATATGTTGTGTAAGAGAGATGGTTCTACTAAAAAAGTAAGAATTAAAGAATTACATGTTTTTGAAGGAATGGGTAAAGCAAAAGTTTCTACTGTAAGAAGTGGAGATATTTGTGCCATTACAGGTATTGAAGGTTTCGAAATTGGAGATACAATAGCAGATTTAGAAAATCCAGAAGCTCTAAAAAGAATTGAAGTAGATCAACCAACAATGAGTATGTTGTTTACCATTAACAACTCTCCTTTCTTTGGTAAAGAAGGTAAGTTTGTAACATCTCGTCATTTACGTGACAGGTTGTTTAAAGAAATGGAAAAGAACTTAGCATTAAGAGTTGATACAACAGACAGTGAAGATAAGTTTAACGTTTTTGGACGTGGAATTTTACATTTATCTGTTTTAATTGAAACCATGCGTAGAGAAGGGTATGAATTACAAGTGGGAAGACCACAAGTAATCATTAAAGATATAGACGGTGTAAAATCTGAGCCATATGAAACTTTATCGATAGATGTTCCTGAAGATGTTTCTTCTAAAGCAATTAACTTAGTATCTTTGCGTAAAGGAGATATGTATGTAATGGAGCCTAAAGGAGATTTACAGCACTTAGAATTTACAATTCCTTCTAGAGGTTTAATTGGTTTACGTAACAAAATTTTAACTGCAACGGCTGGTACAGCAATTATTAACCATAGATTCTCTGAATACGGACCTTACAAAGGTGAGTTTGCTGAAGACATTAAAGGTGCAATTGTTTCCTCTGCTGCTGGTAAAGCAACTGCGTATGCAATTGATAGATTACAAGATAGAGGACGTTTCTTTATTGATATTAATGAAGAAATTTATGTTGGTCAAGTTGTTGGAGAAAATAGCAAAGATTCTGATATGGGTGTGAACTTAATCAAAGGAAAGCAATTAACAAACATGCGTAAAACAGGTACTGATGATGCAATGAAAATTGCTCCTAAAACAGATTTCTCTTTAGAAGAATGTATGGAGTACATTAAAGCAGATGAGTATTTAGAAGTTACACCTGCAAGCTTACGTATGCGTAAGATTGTTTTTAAAGCGTAATTTTTACAATTAAGAGATCAAAACATCTCTAAATAATATATAGTATAAAAAGCTCAAGTTTAAACTTGAGCTTTTTTTTTGTGATTTTTTTTGAATGTTATTTTTCTTCTTTTCTTGTATTAATTTATTTATTTCTTCATTTTTAATAGACATATACCAAACAATTACTTTGGGCGAGCATGTAAAACCAATAAACTATAGGCAGCAATAAAACCGCCACTAAAGAATGTAAGCAAGCAAAATACAAAAAAACGATAAGTGCCCCAATTTTATACCCTATTCCTAACATTGACTTAAAAGTTACAACGTTAACAACGATTTTAGAGGCTACATAAATAACAATAAATAATCACATAAAACGGGTTTAAAAATAAGAAGCAAATGCGTTGTGTATTTAAAACAGCTGCTAAAAAGCAATTTTTTTCTGACAACATAATAATCGACTCAGTTTTTTTTTTCGAGAAGTTATTATATCTACTAAAAATTAAATACCTTTATTTACAGCAAAAAGAGCTATTTAAATTATAAAGTTTGGCTTTTGAATATTATTTAATTCTTTTAGTTAGTTTATGAAATGTTTAACGTCTAAAAAATTAAATAGGATATGGAATTATATTTTAAGATGATTAAAATAGTTTAAAAAGAAAGGAATTAGTAAGATTTCCAAACTAGATCATTTAAGAAACTATAAAAAACGCGATTAAAAAAGTGAAATTCATTACATTTGAAAAACTTGATGTAGTTCCCGATATCATTTCGATTATTTAGTTCGATTTATGGAATTACCTTCGATATGTTTATTAAATGAAAAAAAAAAGATAAATATTATTTTGAATTCTAATAAAGACAGTACTAAATTACCTCAAAGTTTAGACGATTTAATAACAGCACTTTTAGAGGGTGATAGAGCAACTTACAATCAGATTATACATTCCATAAAATTTTCTTCAAATGCTTTTGATAAGTATGTTTCTTGGTCTAACGAATGTTATACCAGAAATTGTATTATTGATACAGAGAAGTTTGAATTAATTTTAATCTGCTGGTGTAAAGGTCACAGCACACCAATTCACGATCATGATGGAGAAGAATGTTGGGTAAAAGTTATTAAAGGAGAATTTAAAGAAACCATTTATAAAGAAAATGAAAGCGGTGCTTTAGATATTGTAAAAACGATCATTTCAAAACAAAATCAAGTTACCTACATGAAAGATTTTATGGGATTTCATTCTTTAGAAAACCTGTCAGATAATAAAAGTATGTCGCTTCACTTGTATGCAAAACCTATTCGTAAATGCAGAATATTCGATGCGGAATTAAATACTTTTGTACTAAAAGAATTAGAGTACGATACCATTGCATCTTAATAAGTTAAAAGAAAAAGTATGTCCACTATAAATAACGATTTAGCATTATTTAATGAACTTGTTGAAATTTTAATAAATGAAGAGGATAAAAACCCCGTAGCAAAAAGAATAGATTCAAGTAAATTATATAACACTATTGACCTTTCTTTAAATGAAGGTGCAATGATAGATACTAATTTTAAGTCTTTATTAAAAGAAGTGCTTATATCAACCCCAAAAACAGCAACTAATTTATTTTTTAATCAGCTTTTTGGCGGTAGACAAAGCAAGGCAATTTTAGGAGATTTATTAGCGGTAATGCTTAATAACAGCATGTATACCTATAAAGTAGCCGGCCCACAAGTTGGTATTGAGCAAGAAATTATAAGACAATCCTGCAATTTAATTGGGTATGGCGCTAATAGTAATGGTACATTTCCAACGGGTGGTTCTATGAGTAATTACATGGCTCTGGTAATGGGGCGAGACGCAAAAGATCCCTTATGCAGGCTAAACGGCATGTCTAAACCTATGATTATTTATACGTCTAAAGAATCTCATTATTCAAATGCTAAGAATGCAAGTTTTGCAGGAATCGGTAGAAATAATATTCGATATATCGAAGTAGATTCAAAAGGAAGAATGCTTCCAAATAAATTGGAAGAGCAGATTTTACAAGACATACAAAATGGTGGCGTGCCCACTTATGTAAACGCAACTGCCGGCACAACTGTTTTAGGTGCTTTTGATTCTATTGATAAAATTGCAGATATAACAGAGAAGTATACTATTTGGTTGCATGTAGACGGTGCATATTGCGGAAGTGTTATTTTTAGTGCCAAGTATAAATATTTGGTGAAAGGAGTGGAGAGATCGAACTCTTTTAGTTACAATGCTCATAAAATGTTGGGGACACCCTTAACGTGTTCTATTATTTTAGTGAATGATAAAAAACACTTGCATGATTCGTTTAGCAATGATGCCGATTATTTATATCAAACAGATGGCGACGATTTTAACTTAGGTAAAAAATCGTTTCAATGTGGCAGAAGAAATGATGCCTTAAAGTTTTGGACACTTTGGAAATCTATTGGTACTCAAGGTTTAAAGAAAATAGTAGAAAAACAATTTTATTTGGCAAATGTAGCTTTAGCCTATATAAGAAGTAATTCAGATTATACCTTGTATAGTTTTGATGATTCCATTTCGGTGTGTTTTAATTATAAAAATGTAGATCCAACGGCGCTTTGTACTGCTTTGTATGAACATCAAATTACTGTGGTTGGTTTTGGTTCTTTTAAAGAAGATACCTTTATTAGATTGGTAACCATAAATGCAAATAACGAAGAACAAGACATCTTAAATTTCTTTAAAGTTTTAGAAGGGTTTGTTGAAAAAACTTCAAATTTAGCAAAAGCAGAAGTATTAAGTGCATAGAAATAACTTCACAAAGATTCCCTAATCAAAAAAAAATAGGATACATATAATTGATAAATCAACTCTCATTGTTTATCAATATTTCTCATGAAATTTAGTCGGAACTTTGGAGCCGTATCCTCATTCCTGCAATTGAAAGTTATTTCTGTACCTTAATTTCACTCTTGCGAAGTTGAAAATCGCACAAATAACAGTTAATTCATTTATAACTAATGTTCTAGGATTTAGAAAACTGGATTAATAGAAGAGGGGATGCTGATAGTTTAAATTGATAAACATAAAACGTAACATTTATCAAAGGGTTTAAATGAAAATTTCACTATGTTTGATAATATGCTAAATTAAATTATTGAAAATTATGCCTAATTTTTAGAGACGCAAAAAAATAAGGATACTATCTATGTATCAATATTTAAATTATTGGGTTAAGTATGCAAAAAGTACTTAAACTTTTTTAAAAAAATAAAAATGCTGATTTTTTTCATATCTTGTTAATTATTATTATTTAAAAGCGAGGCACATTAAATAATGTATATTTTTAAAATGTAATCATAAAAAAAATGAATCTTCAAAAATCAATTTTCAGCATTCTATCTTTATTGTTCAGAAAAGATTCCATGGTATACCATAGTGAAAAATTAGATCAAGTTAAGTCAGATATATGCAATGTAATTTTGTTTACAATAGCAATGCTTTCTATTCCTCGCCTTATTATTAACTCATCAATATTAATAAATGAATCAAGTCTAGAAAGCATCACCTTTGGACCAAGTTTAGAACGCATCACCTTCGTCCAATTCCTTTTTCAGATAATTATTTTGCTAATATTCTTCTTAAGAAAGCGACTCACCTTCAAGTTTCGTTCCATTACTCTTTTCTTTACATTATATGTAGTAGGTATATTAAGTATGTTACAATTCGGCTTACTTGCTCCCGCAAGTGTATGGTTTATTATAATTCCATCTTTAGTTACTATTCTTTTCAATACAAGGGTAGGTTTGGGTGTATTTTTTTTTACTATTTTTTCTTTCTTAGTAATTGCCACATTAGAACTTAAAGGTTTTATTATATTGAGTTATACTATCGATCAACCCCCAACCCGTTTATTTATATTAATTAGTTATTCTTTCGTTTATTTAGTTACTAGCATAGTGCTCTTTATTACTATTTCAATTTTGTTTAATTATTATATTGAAGCTCTCCTCACAACAGATGTTATTACAAAAAAATTAAGAAAATCGAATGAAAGGTATAAATTTGCATCCCTTGCCACCAACGATTTAATTTGGGATTGGAATCTCTTAACCGGAAAAATTCATAGGAGCAAGAAAGGTTTTCATAAAGTATTTGGCTTTTATGATGATAATCCTATAGAAAAAAACAAGAATTGGGTTGATTATATTCATCCAGATGATAAAAATCGGATAGAAAAATTGTTAAAAGAAATAATACATTCAGCCGATGAAACTAATTTTTCATTTGAGTATCGTTTTTTGCGTCCTAATGGCGATAGCATCCATGTAAATGACAAGGGGTTTGTTGTACGTGATGAAAAAGGCAAAGCCATAAGAATGATTGGCGCTGCAAGTAATATTACCAAACGTAAAAAAAATGAAATAGCATTAGAAGAATCTTTTTCTAATCTTGAGGCAATATTAAATTCTACTGCTGATGGTTTATTGGTAGTAGATCTCAATGGTAAAATAGACCTCTTCAATAAAAAATTCAAAGAATTATGGCAGATACCAAATAACATATTGTCTACAATGGATGATGAGAAGCTACTTGGCGCTGTCTTAGGTAAGTTGAAAAACCCAGAAGAATTCCTTGAAAAAGTAAAAGAATTATATGCACATCCAGAAGCTAGTAGTATGGATCTCATCGAATTAAAAGATGACCGTATATATAACAGATATTCACAACCAAAGATTAAGAATGGGTGCAATATTGGTCGTGTATGGAGTTTCCGGGATGTAACCGAACGCGTAAACGCAGATAAAGAAAAACAGCAATTATTTGCTTTAATTGAAACTAGCCGGGATGTTATCGCTTTTGGAAACTTGGATGGAACGCCAACATTTATCAACAAAGCTGGAAGAAAGCTATTAGGAATTTCTAAAACAGAATCGCTCTCTAAGTATAACTTCTTAGAATTTTTTCCCCCAAAGGAAATTCCTCCTGTTTTCGGAAAATTTCCATTAGTTTTTCAAGGTAAGGAAATATGGGAAGGAGATACGTTCTTACTCAATTTAAAAACGAATGAAAAGCAAGCAGTATCTATGTCTGCTTTTGTAATAAAAGATAATATTACTGGAACACCAATTGGTTTAGGAAACGTAAGTATGGATATTACAAGACGTACCATAATTAATAATGAATTAATAGAGGCCAAAGAAGAAGCACAAAAACTAAGTGGTTTTAAAGACCAATTTTTAGCAAACATGAGCCACGAAATACGCACACCACTAAATGGTATCCTTGGCTTTACCAAAATATTACTCCGCAGTGATATTACAAAAAAACAAAAAGAGCAATTAACCGCCATTAAAGTTTCTAGCGATATTTTATTAGTAGTAATAAACGATATTTTAGATTTGGCTAAAATAGAAGCAGGTAAAATGACACTTGAAATAGCCGAATTAAAAGTATCTGATGTAATCAATTCTATTATAAGTATTTTTAAATTGAGAATAGCAGAAAAAGAACTAAAATTAAATACCTACTATGACAAGAACATTCCAGAATGGCTAATTGGTGACTCGCTGCTTATCAATCAGATTTTAATAAATTTAATTGGCAATGCAATAAAGTTTACCAAGATTGGTGGTGCTATTAGTTTAAATGTAAATTTATTAAAACAGGATGACGAAAAAGTAATCCTTAAAATTAGTGTATCTGATACAGGTATTGGTATTGCGCCAGATAAAATAAAAAACATCTTCGACCCTTTTATTCAAAGCAACATAGATACCGCCCGTAAATACGGAGGTTCTGGTTTAGGATTAAATATTGTAAAGCAATTAATAAATTTAATGAAAGGAACCATTACAGTAAAAAGCCAATTGCATATTGGTAGTACATTTACTTTAACCATACCTTTAATTAAAACGACAATTACAGAAATTAAAATAGACCAAACGGTTTCTAATAACAACAAATTAGCATTAGTAACCCAATTAAAAGGATTAGAAAAGGTAAAAATATTGATTGTTGATGATATGGTCGTCAATCAACTTTTAGCACAAACGATCTTAGAAGATATTGGCTTTGAAACGGAGGTTGCAACAAATGGTCAATTTGCTATTGAATTATTAGAAAAAAATAACTATGATATTATTTTGATGGATTTGCAGATGCCAGAAATGAATGGTTGGGAGGCAACACAATACATTCGTAGCAACATGAAACCTCCAAAAGCTACCATACCAATAATAGCACTAACAGCCGATGTAACCAAAAACAATGCAGATAAGTGCAAAGAAGCAGGAATGGATGATTATGTATCTAAACCTATTAATGAAACAGACTTGCTAGATAAAATTATTCGTTTGGTAACCGAAAAAAGAAGTATAACAAACAATAACCCGCAAGATCCAAAAAAAATATGTAATCTAGATACTCTGAAAAGGCAATTAGGCAACAAACCAAGCCACTTAGCGGTCATGCTTAAAGTGATTTTAAAAGAGATACCTTTAATTATTGAACAAATAAGTAAAAGCGTAGTCACTAAAGATTGGAGTAGCTTGCATGGCAATATACATAAGATAATGCAAACACTTAATTTAATGGGCCTTCCCAAAGAAATTATAGTTGCTGCTAAAAAGGTAGAAGAATATGCAATAGCGCAGCAACATTTAGATTTAATACCTGCCCTATTGTTAAAACTTGAAAAGGCATTGGAGCAGGCACATAAAGAATTAGAAGAAGAGTTAAAAATAATAAAGGGGTAATATTTTGAAATTACATATAAAGTACATGGTAAGTAATCGCTGTAAATTGGCAGTGAAAGAAGAACTGAAAAAGCTTGGGCTGCATTTTAGTATTGTTGATTTAGGAGAGGTAGATGTGATGGAAAACATTTCAACAGAACTGCGTGAGCAATTGAAAGTTAATTTAATAAAAATAGGACTCGAATTGATAGACGACACTAGAGCGATATTGATTGAAAAAATAAAAAATATAATTATTGAAACGATTCACAATACAGACGATCACATTAAAATAAATTTTTCTAATTATTTAAGTGAAAAATTAAATCAGGACTATGTGCATTTGGCTAATTTATTTTCTGAAGTACAAGGAACTACTATTGAGCAGTTTATTATTTCACATAAAATTGAAAAGGTAAAAGAATTACTAACATATGGGGAATTTACCCTTACCGAAATTTCATATAAACTAAATTACAGCAGTGTGGCACATTTATCGAGCCAGTTTAAGAAAGTTGCCGGTTTTTCGCCTTCTCAATTTAAACAATTGAAAATAAAAAGACGAAAGGCGATTGAAAAAATTGGGATTTCTTCTGAAGAAGTTCTAGGTGAAATAAATACTGAAAATAAAGTGAAAATTTTCCTCGTAGACGACGACGAAGTATTTTTAAAATTGTTAGAAATTCAATTCTTTGAACTTGACGATTTTGTTTTAGAAACTTTTACAACAGGTGAACATTGTATAGATAATTTATCACACAATCCAGATATTATCATTTCAGATTATCATCTAAACAGCATTGTTAAAAATGCGATGAATGGGTTGGAAACATTGGATAAAATAAAATCTATAAATGCTGCTATTCCAGTTATAATTTTATCCTCTCAGGATCAAATTGACGTGGCAGTAAACTGCCTGCACCATAAAGCAGTTGATTATGTGGTAAAAAACGAAACTACCTTTCTCCGTTTACAAAAAATCATCACGGACATTTTAAGTTATCAAAAAAAGGAACATCAATTGAATTGGTTTGAGGATAGGATGTAATAATCAACTAATAATGAAACTTATTCTTAAAATTGTATAACATCTGTGTATAATTATCGCTATACCTTTGCATTCAATTTGTACACTTTTTATTGAGAAATAATTAAAAAACTCGATGTAAAGTAAAGTTTATATTGAATGAAAAAAACTACATTATTTACTGTTTTGATGATGATTGGATTTGTAACTAATATAAAATTGCAGTCTATTACAACTATTAGTGCAATGACACTTATTGAAAATACTTCATTGAGTTTTGGGTCTAGTCTACTGTTAAACGCTTTGGGAAGAACCATAGAATTGCTTTTAAATTCAACAATACGAGTTTATCCTTTTGGTATTATTACTTCAGCAGTTACTTTAACCTATAAATAACAATGAAAACAAAAATTTTTCTTATAGATGACGAACCTATACTTTTAAAATTACTTCAAATTCAATTTCTTGAACTTGGAGGTTTTATTGTGGAAACATTCACCACTGGTGAACATTGCATAGATAATTTATCAGACAATCCTGACATCATTATTTCAGATTATTACATGAACAGTATTGTTAAAGATGCTATGAACGGGTTGGAAACATTGGATAAAATAAAATCTATAAATACTGCTATTCCAGTTATAATCTTATCCTCTCAGAGTAAAATTGATGTGGCAGTAAACTGCATGCATCATAAGGCAGTTGATTATGTAGTGAAAAACGAATTCGCCTTTCTACGTTTGCAAAAAATCATTAAAAATATTTTAAGTTACCAAAAAAAGCAACAATTTAAATGAGTTGATGGGGTGTTAAGTCACTAATTATGAAACTTATTAATAAAATTATATAACATTTTTCTCTTTATACCTGAATATCTTTGCAGAGGTATAATTAGATCTTGTATTACATAAATAAATAAAGGTCAATTAAAACAATGAACATATTACTATGAAAAAAATTATTTTATTAGCGATCACAGTTATCGCTGGATTCTCAAACAATGTACAGGCTCAATCAACAAATACGGACGTGGCTACAGCAGCTGCTTTCGCTACAATTGTTGCTCCAATTGCAATTACTAAAACAACTGATTTACAATTTGGTACAGTTATTTCTGGTGCAGGAACTGTTGTGGTTGCAACGAATGATACTCGAACTATCGCTGTAAGTGCATTAAATCCGGGTGATCAAGGTGCTGCTCCTACTGCTGCAGTTTTTACTCTTACTGGGGAAGCTAGTTATGGTTATTCTATTGTTATAGATGCTAATGTTCCTTTGCTTAATACTGGTGGTTCAGACACTATGACAATGGGAAGCTTTATCGCAGACAATGATTCTGGTTCAGGTGTATCTACCGGAACCTTAAGCGTTTCGGGAGCTGATACTATTAAAGTAGGTGCTACATTAACAGTAACTGCTGGTTTAACTGCTGGTACATATGCAGGAAGTTTTAACGTAACTGTTGCTTACAACTAAAAAAAACTTTAAAAAATAGTGTCCCAAATATCTTATAAAGCATGAGATATTTGGTTTTTTTTTTAAATAACAGTACCTTTAAGAATTAAATTATTAGCGATATGATTTTAAAGAATAATACTTTTTCTAAAATATTTATGTCTGGTAGTTTTTTATTTTTATTGTTAGGATCTATAGGTCCTCTACTTGCACAAGGAAATTTGCTAGTATATCCAAAAAGGATTATGCTAGTAGAAGGAAAAAAAAAGACAAAAAAGCTATTTTTGTCTAATACTGGCTCAGAAACAACTACTTACACTCTATCATTTGTAGAATACAAAATGAATGAAAACGGCGTATTAAAAATAGTAACCGAACCTGAACCTGGATTACAGTTTGCGGCTTCTAATGTTAGGGTATTCCCTCTAGAAGTTACACTTGCACCTGGAGAATCACAAACTGTAAAAGCGCAAATTTACAATATTCAAGATCTTGCCGATGGTGAATATCGTTCTCATCTCTATTTTCGAGCAGAAAACAAGGATTCACCAGCTAACAATTCAGACGAATCAAAGAGTACTTCAATATCAATAAAAGTGGAACCTGTATTCGGTATTTCTATTCCTTGCATTTTACGTAAAGGAGTAGATGACACTTCTGTTTCAATAACAGACCTTCAATTTGTACAAACAGACAGTAATGATGCTTTTTTACAGCTTAAGCTTAATCGCATTGGAAAAATGTCTGCCTATGGTGATTTTAAAGTTAAATACACCAATATAGCTGGAAAAACTATAGAGGTTTCAAATATGAAAGGTATTGGGGTATATCCGCCCCTATCCTTTAGACAAATGAAAATAAAACTAAACAAACTTGAAAGGGAAAGCTTTAAAGGAGGTTTTTTTAAAATAAGCTTTACCCAAAACGACAGCAAAAAAGTATTGGCAGAAGCTGAATTAAAGCATTAAATTTGTGCGTTGGAAAAGAGTAATAATTAATATATTACAAAAACAATTCATGATATATTTAAGTAGGAAAGTGCCAAGTTTACTGCCATTTATATTTTTGGCAACTTTTTTTATTTTTTCAAATAAAATAGTAGCTCAGCCTACTTTGCCTCAACGTAATATAACAGTCTTGCCTACGCAACCTTTAGATTTCGGTGCTTTTTGTGTAATTGGACCAGGTACAATAACAGTCGATTATCAGGGAAATATCTTTACTACCGGAGGTGTTATTTCATTGAATACAATCACTACAACTCCCGCTATTTTTGAAATTAAATTATGCCAAGGGAGAAATGTTACCATAAACTACGACTCTTTCGTTTATATAAATGGAACTAATGGAGGGAGTCTTAAACTTAATATAGGACCTGCCAAACGTGATGGGATTGGCACAATATTAAATAATCTAGATACTTTTCCAGTTGACAATAATTGTAATTTTATTACGGTCCTCCGAGTAGGAGGAACGCTTGATGTTCTAGCAAATGCCGTACAAGGGTTTTATAGCGGTAGTTTTCCTGTTACCTTTTCTCAAAACTAATGATTTTTCTAAAAATAAATATTCTGTTTTTTTCAGAAAATCGACTCACTTTATTTATCAAAAGTGGTTTGGTTTTATCGGTTTATTTTATGATGTTTTCTACGATTCAGGCAAAAGAAGTGAGTGCTTTTAAAGAAAAAGTTTTACGCCCAATTATTTCATTTAATGAAGTTCCTGTTGAAGTTTTCATCAAAGGATATGGCAGCATTGAGATTGATATAATTATTACAAATGACAATCTATTTTATATTGATGTTTTAGATTTATTTAAAAAATTAGAAATAAAGTGCGTTGAAAATAAAGAAGGAAGAAATTTAAACGGGTTTATCGAAAATGAAAGCAAGCTCTATTCTATAGATTTTGATAAACAACAAATTATTGTTGGCAAAAAATTGATTCATATACCAAACAGTATTGTAAAGGAATTGAATTCTATTTTTGTAGAGTCGACAGTTTTTACAGAAGCGTTTGGCATAAATATGGTATTTAATTATCGTTCATTGTCTATAAAAATGGATGCTAAATTTGAATTTCCAATAAAAAAAAAAAAAAAAAAAGAATAGATAAAATCAGAAATAATGTAGCAAAAGATCAATTTAAGTCAGAAAAAAAAATGGACACCTTAATTGGGAGAAAATACCATGTTATGAATGGCTTATCACTAGATTGGTCTTTTTTATCAAATAAACTTGAGAATAAAAATTTTAATAATCGATATTCACTCGGACTTGGAACTGAATTATTGGGTGGTGAAGCTAAAATAGCTATGAACTTTTTTAATCAATTAGGTTTCGATAGGCGCCAGCTCTTTTACAATTGGAGATGGATTGAAAACGACAATAAATACATAAAACAAATTCAGATTGGTAAGATTGGCTCCCAATCTATTTCATTTATTGGAGCTCCATTAGTTGGTCTAAGTTTTAATAATTCCCCTAATACAATAAGAAAAGCAAAAGGAACTTATACCATTAGAGATTATACTGAACCTAATTGGACTGTAGAACTTTATATAAATGATGTTTTAGTAAACTACACGGCATCAGATCCTTCTGGACTGTATGAGTTTAAGGTTCCAATCGTTTATGGGTACAACACCTTAAAGTTGAAATTTTATGGGCCTCTGGGTGAGGAACGTACAGAAGAGCGTATTATGGATACACCCTATGCTTTTATGCCTACAAATGTTATGGAATATAATGTTACTTCAGGAATACTTGAAGATGAAAATGGAAGTAAGTTTGGTAGAGCTGAAGTAAAATATGGAGTTACTAGAGTTTTTACTGTGGGTGGTGGAATAGAATATTTATCCAGCATTTCAAATCATCCTGTAATTCCATTTGCTAACATTTCATTTCAACCTTTCACAAAGATGATAGTTAACATGGAGTTCGCTAATAGTGTTAGCTTTAAGGGACTCTTAAATTACTCTTTTGGTCAAAGTGCTTTTTTAGATATAGATTATGCAAATTTCGTTAAAGGACAACAAGCTACAAATGATAGGACAAACGAAACCCTGAAAATTAGAGTATCATTACCCATAAAAATAAATCTTTTTACTGCAAATACACAAATAAGCTATAATAATTATAACTATGATACATTTAATTTTAATCAAATAAACGCTCTTTTGTCAGGTCGTTATAGAAATTATTCTACTAATTTTTCTTTGGCGTCTAATTGGATTTCTGATAAAGATCCTTATATAACTTCTACCATTATTTTTGGACATCGATTAAGAAATGGACTTACGATTCGTCCATCATTGCAATATAATGTTACAGATAAAACAATGACTTTTTACCGTGCAGAGTTAGAAAAAAGAATGGCAAAAATGTCATATTCTATTTCCTATGAACGAAATATGCAATTTCAATTAAATAATGTATCGGTTAATTTTAAGTATGATTTGCCTTATGCTCGCACTAATGCTTCTGTTGCTTATATAGATAATTTGTCGAGTTTTTCAGAAGGTGCTCAAGGAAGTGTGACTTTTGGTGGAGGAAACGGTACTATTTTAACCGGCAATAATTCTTCTTTAGGAAAAGGAGGTGTCTTGATATTCCCTTTTCTTGATTTAAATCAGAATGGAATTCGTGATAAAGGAGAGAAATTAGTTTTATTAAATTCTGTAAAAGTTTCAGGAGGACGAGCTATTATTAGTAAAAAAGATTCAATTGTCAGAATTTCTGATCTTAACTCTTTTATTAATTATAACATTGAATTTAAAAATGATGATTTAGAAAATATAGAATGGAAATTTAAACACAATACTTATCAAATCCTAGTAGATCCAAACCAATATAAGAAAGTAGATGTCCCCATTTTAGTTTTGGGTGAAGTAAACGGAAAAATTTATTTAAATGAAGGTGTAAATCTAAAAGAAGTAAGCCGTTTTGTAGTTCAAATTTATGATGATCATAATAAAAAAGTAGCCGAAACTTTGAGTGAATCGGATGGCTATTTTAGTTATCTAGGTTTAAAACCAGGAAAGTTTGTAGTCAAGGTTGATGATAAACAGTTAGAAAAACTAGATTATAGGTATAGTCCACAATTGCATCAAGTAACTATTGAAGTTTCGGAAGATGGCACTATCGTAGAAGGATTGGATTTTCAAATTTCAACGAAAGATACTAATGAAGTGTCTGAAGGAAGCGACCCAGTTTCTCCTGAGGTTAAAATAAAGTTTGAACAGAAAAAGCTTTTAGAAACTATAACTCCAAAACCAATTAAAAAAACATTAGATACCGAGGAGCTATGTTATAGTATTGAAGTTGGAGTTTATAAAGAGCATAGCATGCCTAAAGAATTGCAAAATCTCGATACGGTGTTTTATGAAGAGTTGGCTGACGGAAATTTGCAATACTACTATGGGTTTTTTAGAACTCTCGAAAGAGCGATAATCGCTAAAAATGCACTTGTATTAAGTGGGATTAATGGTACGTCAATAGTTGCTTATCAATTTGGAAAGAAAATTCAGGTAACTGGGTTAACTATGGAAAAAGAAGAGGGATTAAAAGTGGATGCCATTTTAATTAAAACAAAGGGTCAAATAAATTCTAAAGTGAATATTTCTTTCGGTAAAATATCCCATCAGCAGGGAGTCTTTTACAGTGTTCAGATAGGAATATTTAAAAATTACGTATCTTCGGAGTACCTTTTAAGGTATAACCCCGTATTTTATGAGCTTTTACCCGATGAAACAGTACGGTATATTTCAGGTAAATACGATTCAAAAAAAGAAGCTAAAAAAGCCAGAAATAAAATTATCAGTAAGGGAGTAAAAGACGCTTACATTGTTAAATACAATGATGGAGAAAAGATTGATACATCGACAATTAGGAATTAGTCAAAAATGAACAAAAAGGATTTTTGAACCCGCCTTAAATAAAACTATATGAAAAATAAAATATCTCTCATCAATTACTACGGCAACGGAAATGCTGTATTTAAAATGAATTATAAAAAAGGATTATTATCATTGCTTGTAATGCTAGCCTTGAGCTTAAATGGTACTGTACTTTATGCACAATCAATGGGTATTAGTAGTACTTTGATCACCCCTGATCCCTCATCCATCCTTGAGTTAAGAACAACAAGCAAAGGAATGCTCATTCCTAGGATGGCACCAGCAGATAGAGATGCCATCAGTACACCCGCTAATGGGTTGATGATTTACAATACAGAAAGCAAGCAGTTCAATTTCTATAACGGAAGTGCCTGGGTTGCTTTGCTATCTGGTAGTAGCTCCCTTTCTGTAAATTCTGGTTCAACTCTTTCCACCTCTTCTACAACCGATGTTGTACTTGACGGTATGAGCAAAACAGTACAAGAAGCAGGTACCTATTTAGCCCTTTTTAATGGTCAAGTTATTATACCCGCAGCTTCTAATTCTGTTGGTTTTAGCACTGCAACCGCAAAATCAGATTTGAACTTAATTTATACCAACATTACAGATATACCAGTAACCAATACGACACATGCTCTAGCTTTTGGTAGTGGCGAAGTTCTTTTACCAGGGGTTTATACCATAACAGGTGCAATATCTATAGCAGGTACACTAACTTTAGACGGGCAAGGCGATACCAATGCCTTATTTATTATTAGAGGAAGTGCAGCATTTAATACAGGGGCTGGTGTCACTGTTAATTTGGTAAACGGCGCATCGGCTGAAAATATTTATTGGGTAGCTAATGATGCAATAGGCTTAGGAGCTAACACTATTATTCAGGGAACTTTGTTTTCTAATAGTGCTGCCATTGCAGCAGGTGATGGTTGTATTGTAACTGGAAGATTACTAACGAAGGGTGGTGCTCTCGCTTTTGGAGGTGGTGAACTTTCATTGCCTCTAAATGATTCTTCCATAGATTTTAGATCACTAGATACCTTTATTATGTTTACGGGTGGTGGTGGAATTGCTAATACTGGCGTTTCCACTTATACGGGGGATATAGGGACTGATTTAGGAGCTATCACAGGATTTGGAACAGCCACTGTTGACGGAACAATATATCAAGCAGGGTCAACTACCACCGTTACAGAGGTTAATCATAAGGCGACTTTTAGTCTTTATAAAAATGGCGTTTTAATTCTAAATTCCAGTAGAATAAGAACTCACAAAAAAAATCCGTCAGATATTTCTTTGCAGGGCGTCGCCACTGCGGCAGCAGGAGATACTATAGATGTGAGATGGAAAATTGACCAGCAGCCATCTGATATAAAGGATATAAGTGTTAACAATCGAATCTTAACTTTAGTTAAGTTGGATAACTAACAAAACAATACTAGTTGTGCATGCAACAAGAAAAGCAGCTCGCACTAACGGTACCTTTAATTGTACAGCGATTTAAACACGAATTTATAAATCCAGCATGAAAAATTTTACTCAATATAGAATCTTTGGGATGCAATGGCCGGCCATTGTAGTGGGTATTTTATTTTTATTACTGAAACAGGAAATGCAGGCACAATACATTTCTAATAACGGCGCTTTTGTTTCTATTTCAAGTGGTACACTTGTTAGCTTAGACACTATCAATAACGATAACGCCACAACTATAACTAATGAAGGAATTGTTACTATGAATACCTTTAATAATGCAGGAACTACCCAAGGAGATGGTACTTACAATATTGCAGGTGATTTTACAAATACAGGGACGTTTTTTAGCGGTACAGGTACTGTAAATATGAATGGGACACTGGCACAAAACATGACGCTAGCAGTTTCTACTTTTAACAATCTAATAATAGACAATGCAGTAGGGGTAAGTCTATTTTCTACCCAAACAATTACAAATAATCTTACTATTAATTCAGGTAAAATATTTAAAATCGAAGCAGACAAAACCCTAACGGTTACTGGACTAATTACGAATTCTGGAGGAAATGCAGGTTTAGTTTTAAAATCTACCCTTGCTGGTACTGCCTCGTTAATTCACAATACAGCTAATGTGCCCGCAACAGTGCAACGATACATTAGTGGTACTGCCGAAGATTGGCACTTTCTTTCCGCTCCGGTTTCAAATCAAACTATCGCAGGTAGTTCTTGGGTTCCATCGGGTACTTATGGTAATGGTACAGGATATGATTTGTATATCTGGAATGAACCAACGCCTTGTTGGACTTATCAATTAAACGTAACAGTAGCGCCAACCTGGGCATCTATTCATCCTACTTCTAACTTTGTTACAGGTAGGGGTTATTTATATGCTACTCAAGCTCCTAATCCAACTAAAGAATTTATAGGGTTATTAAATAATGGAAGTATTAGTTATCCAATTACAAATGAAAGTCCAGACCTTGTAGTTAAAGGATTCAATTTAATTGGTAATCCCTATCCTTCTTCTATTGATTGGAAATCAGTAACCGGTTGGTCACGTACTAATTTAGTTGCCTCTGGCGGAGGTTATGATATGTGGATATGGAATCCAGCCTCAAATAATTATGGGGTATTTAATTCAATTGGGGATATAGGGACGAATGGGGTAACGAAAGATATTGCCCCGGCACAGGGGTATTTTATAAGAGCAGCAAGCAATGGAAATATTAGTATGTCAAATGAGATACGAGTACAAACGGGAGCAAGTAATTGGTTGAAAACAAAAAAGACAGATACCAATCGCTTAAAAATTAGAATTACATCAAATAGTGGCCATGGTTATGATGAAGTTTTACTTCAATTTGGCTACCCACAAAATGAAGCAGGTGCATTAAAACTTTTTAGTCAAAATGAATCGGCACCTTCAGCCTATTTAAATGATTTAAATAAGAATTTATCCGTTCGATATTTAACAGACACCATCCAAAACTCAAAAATTCCATTGCATTTTAAGGCAGGAAAAGATGGGGATTATTCATTGAGTCTTGACGAAAGCGCTACTTTTAACGTACTTTTATTAGAGGATAAAAAAACAAAGATTATAACAGATCTAAAAATAAATTCAACTTACGAGTTTAAAGCATACATAAATGATAGTACAGAAAGATTTGTACTTCACTTTAAGCCTATAGTTGAAGATGCTATAAGCTTACCAGTTCTTATTTATTATGACGGAAATGAAATCAATGTAGACCTAACGTTGGTAGATGAACAAACAGATATTAAAGTATATGATATGCTGGGGAGGTTGCTTTTAGATAAAAAAGGGGAGGCTAAAATGATTCATCGTTTCAATATACATCCAAAACATGCAGTCTATATTGTAGTAGCAAATAGTAAAGGGAAATCTATCAGCCGCAGCATTCTCGTTTATTAAAATAGAACCCTCTATTTATCTTTCTTATAAAGCTCATTTTTATTCTAATTTCACCTTTTAAATTATTATAAGATGCTTAAAACATGTCTATTTTAGTTTATAAGTCTGTTATATAACTATGTGTTTTCTTGAAATTATATAACATATTTATAAAATTATATAACATAAATTATGTTATTTAATTTTTTATGCGTAATTTTAAAATGTAAAAAGGAATTAAAACTAATAGCATGAAAAAAATTACGCTATTTATTGTTATTATGGTAACCGTATTTACACTTAATGTAAATGCTCAGTCATCTGCAACTATTAGTTCTACTGGCGCTAGTGCAAATCTTCTAATAGCAATGACACTTACAGAAGTTGCTCCATTAAGTTTTGGATCTAGTCTACTGTCAGATGCTTCAGGTGGGACTGTGGTCTTACCTTCAAATTCAACTATTCGAATCTATTCTGGTGGAGTTGCTACTTCAGCAGCCACTCCAACTCCTACGGTTGCGGCTTACAATGTTATTGGTACAGGACTTGAAACCTATGCACTTGTACTACCTTCATCAATAACCGTTACACATACATCAATTTCTACAGGTGTGAATACTATGGATATTACTTCGATGACGTCGCGTTTTAATGGCGCAAGTGGTGATGCAACCACCAGTTCCCTTTCAACAAACGGAACTGACAGTTTTACGCTCGGGGCTAAATTAATTGTTCAGGCAAATCAAATTGGTGGTCAATATTCAGGCGTATTTCAAGTAAGTGTAGACTACAACTAAAAGCTCAAATTTGTTTATCTTTTTTATGGCCGTTTTTTTAGTTTAAATAAAAAGAACTTTCCATGTACAGATAAAACTCTTATTCTCTTATAAACAGAAATATAAATACCTAATTTTGTTTTTGACTTATAAGTCAAAGATTATACTTAACTCAATTAAGTATTAAATTAGTAAATTATGTTACTTTCCATTTGTTTGCAGGAAAGAAAAAAAATCATTGTTATTTTTTAAAAATATAAAAAGGGAATCATATTGATTTGTTTGGCAGCGTTGCACTTGTTAAAATTAGTGGCATTATTGATAAAACATTTATAGATAATTTTACTAACAATGCTTTTAATTGTTTGTAAACTTTTACTTAGTTGCTTATAAGGTTTTAGTAAAAAGCTTACAAGGTTTTACTTGTTTGATGCTAAGCTTTTGTATGTTTATTGTACAATAAATATATAAAAGTTGTACAATAAATTTGCAAAAGTTGTACAATAAAATTGATGAAAGTGTATTATTAAATTGTAACTTGTAGAAACCAAGTATATAAAGAGATACAGCAAGTTACATAAATAAAAACGAAAAAATGGCATTACGATATAGAATTACTAAAAGAAGCAATAATATAAGCGATAAAAGAAGCAATTATATTTTACAAGCAGTAAATACGGGCACCATAGATTTAGATAGACTAAGTGAAGTAATAAGCAATGAATGCACTTTGCATAGTGTAGATGTAAAAGCGGTGCTAATTGCGTTAGGAACGAAATTAGATTTTTTTTTAAGAGATGGCAAAATTGTAGATTTAGGCGATGTTGGTAAGTTTAAAATGGGCTTTAAAGGTACAGCTGCAGAAACGCCTGAAGCATTAAGTGTAAAAAAAAATATTCAAAAATTTAATGTGAATTATCAGCCATCTTTAAAGTTAAAAAGAAAACTACAAGCCGGAATTGATGTCTTTAAAGAAACTATAAGATAGCAATAAAAGTTCCAATTTGGCATAAGAAAACACTTTTTACTGACAGAATTGCACCTTTGTGTAAAAGCAAATATTTTATGGAATAATTTATAGAATATGCAAAGCTCTGTAAGGTGAAAAGTAATCTCTAACAGTTGTTTTTTATTAAAAGATTGATTTAAAAAAAAATAATTGCTCTTTTTTGTTGTTTGGCTTGATTTTAGCACGGTTTTAGGTTGTTATAAGTTAAAATGTAGAAGTATAAAAGTTATGTAAAAACATTTTAAAAAAAAAGAAAGAATCCAAAAATGAATACAGTAAAAGCGAACAACATTGTAAAAGTACATTACACAGGCAAATTAACAAGCGGTCAAATTTTTGACACTACAGAAGGTAAAGATCCAATTGAATTTACATTAGGTGAAGGAAGTTTAATATCTGGTTTTGAAAATGGTTTAATTGATATGAAATTAAACGAAAAAAAATCTTTTACTATTGCAAAAAAAGATGCTTATGGAGATGTACTTACAGAACTTATTCAGGAAGTTAATAAAACGGAATTACCACAAGATATGAATCCAAAAGTAGGGATGGGTTTAGTTTCAAAATCTCCTGACGGACAAGAAATGAATTTAATGGTGGTAGAAGTAAAAGAAGAAAGTATTATTATTGACGGAAATCATCCTTTAGCAGGAAAAGATCTTGTTTTTGATATTGAAATTTTAGAAATTAAAGAGCAGTAATTTTAATGTAATTATACTTTTTTTTAAATTATAAATAGCCTTTGTTTTAATGTAAACAAAGGCTATTTTTTTATGATATTCAAAATTGTCTGTTCGAGTAATTTCGATTTTTCATCGAAATTGTATCGAGAACCTTTAAGTAGTTGTGGTTAATTAATAAAAAGCATCTCGTTACAATCCCGCTCAAAAACGGGATCACTCAATGAGACACCATTGTTTGTAGTTACGACTGTTGTCAGTTCGAGTGATTTCGATTTTTCAACGAAATTGTATCGAGAACCGTTAAATAGTTAGAATTTTTAAATGCATCTCGATACAATCCTTCCAAAAACGGGATTACTCGATGTGACAGCGTTGTTAATAATTACGTTTGTTGTCAGTTTAAGTGATTTGGGTTTTTTATCGAAATTGTAACGGCATCTCGATACAATCCCGCTCAAAAACGGGATCACTCGATTTGACAACGTTGTTTATAGTTACGTTTGTTGTCAGTTCGAGTGATTTGGGTTTTTTATCGAAATCGTATCGGCATCTCGATACAACCCCGTCCAAAAACGGGATTACTCGATGTGACATCGTTGTTTAGTATCATGATTATGTCAGTTCGAGTGATTTCGATTTTTCATCGAAATTGTATCGGCATCTCGATACAATCCCGCTCAAAAACGGGATCACTCGATGTGACAGCGTTGTTAATAATTACGTTTGTTGTCAGTTCGAGTGATTTCGATTTTTTATCGAAATTGTATCGGCATCTCGATACAATCCCGCTCAAAAACGGGATCACTCGATGTGACAGCGTTGTTAATAATTACGTTTGTTGTCAGTTCGAGTGATTTCGATTTTTTATCGAAATTGTATCGGCATCTCGATACAATCCCGCTCAAAAACGGGATCACTCGATGTGACATCGTTGTTTAGTATCATGATTATGTCAGTTTGAGTGATTTCGATTTTTCATCGAAATTGTATCGATAACCGCTAATGAGTATGAATTAATAATTGCATCTCGATACAACCCTTCCAAAAACGGGATTACTCGATGTGACAACGTTGTTATTGCATCTCGATACAATCCCTACCAAAAACAGTTGGTTTTGTAATTATTAACAACTAAAAGCGAACTTTTATGGCATTACAAATTTGGTATTAAAATACAATTTAGCAATTATCCAAAAAAGCAACCGTTCTTATCTTCCTTAATAATTGCTATAATTTTACTTAAATGTGTAGATTCTGGGAAGGGTGCATAGAGTTGCCATTTACCACTGGCTCGCATCCAATATAGTCTCCATATTTTCTTTGATTTAACATGTTTAATTCTTGCAAACTCCATCTTTAGCGTCTCTGATGGGTTGTCCCATTGAGGTCTTATTTCAAATAAGTTAACAACATTTGTGTTATATGTATACCCAATATCTATTTGTTTTCTAATTTCTAGATCTTCTGGTCGCAAAGATTCAACATAATTTTTGATTGTAACTTCGTTAATGTCTATGATTTTTGTTGTCATTTTAATTTTGTTATAATTTATACCTACATTTTTTAGCTAAAATACTTATTAGATATTTAAAACCTAGCAAAATATTTAAGCTGTTTATTCAATTTCAATCGCATCAATTTCTTGCATTAAACGATGCGTTTCAGTAAGCGAAACAATAATTTTTGAATAATGAAAAATATCATCAAATTCTAATACGCGGTCTTTACGGTCTTTTAACCATTTTTGTGCAGGTTGATATCCGCCAATATAAAACTCCCAAGCAATTAAGGGTACATTATCAAAATATTGGGTGTCGTTTATCCAGACTTTGCCGTGTGTTACTTCTCGATACAATTCGTTCGTACCTTCCGAATCACTCGAAGTGACATTAGGCTCAAAACCAATATCTGTTTTGGTTATTTTTCTGCGGATAACATTATCGCCTTCACCTGTATAATTGGTAATAAATTCGTTTACTTTCTCGCTTTCTAATAAGTGTAACTGTCTTATTTCGCCGCCTAATTGTACCAATTTCCAAAAGGTTTTTGTGTCTTTCGGATACGGAACTCTTGGAAAATCTATCTTTAAAAACTCTTTGTATTTTTCTCTATAGGTTGGGCTGTGTAAAACCGCGTAGATATAATCTAACAAATCAATAGGAGCAAAGGTGGTTAAATTAGCAACGTCATTGCCTTTTTTTCCGTCACTGCGAGGAACGAAGCAGTCTGCCAAAGGTAAGATTGCTTCACTTTGTTCGCAATGACGCTCATTTACAAACACCAACCCTAACTTTTTAGCAATTTCATTTACTATTTTTAAATTTAGGTTTGGGGTTCGACCCTTTACTGAGCTTGCCGAAGTGTGATTATTTTCTATGGATGTTTGATTGTTTTCTTCGGGATATAAATAGAGAGGGAATGAATAACTAGCGCTACCAATGAAATGACTATCAATCGCATTTTTTGTAATAAAACAATCATAATAAGGCCTTTTTTTATTCATCATAATTTTTTCTAACACAATTCCTATATTTTTTAATTCAATAAAATTTCGTGTCAAATTATTTCTTGGATAACAATGAAATCCTTTTGAGTTTCCTGTATAAAAAGTAGAATTATCATCAAAAGGTCTATAACTTACTTTAATAAACTTGCCTTTATTTGGATAGTTATCCTGTAAATCTTTTTTAGCATAACCAACTTGCCAATCTCTAACATCTTTGCCTAGATTAAATTCTCTTCTAGCATCCTCATCATCTAAAGAAAGAAATTTCTCAATTGTGGTTTGGACATCTTCTTTTGATTTGTGGATGGTAAACTTATCTCTAGCTGTAACAATTCCAACACTATTTAATTTAAATAAATCACTTAAAAAAATACCTTTGTTATATTTTTCTTCTGATTCAAAATCTTTTTGAACCATAAAATAATTAGGAGCTTTGTTTGGTAATTCCTTATAATCAATTGTTTTTAAAGAATTATCGTTTAAAAAATCATATTTAAACTCTCTTTTACCGTACAAATCATAATGAAAAGTTTTACCTAATTCATTATTTTTCTTTTTACCTGTTTTTACAAAGATATTTATAGAAACGCCTTGCATAATATCAAAGACATTTACATCTGCACTACCATCTGGTGCAGTCTCTTTTTTCTTACTATTTCCGTGTAAATCTAGGGTGTAAATTTTATCATAGGTTTTTAATAAATTCCAACGCATACCTCTAAAAGTTGGGTTGTCTAAAAAACCATGTGGGTTGATAAAAGCCAAAATACCAGAGCCATTTTTTTCTATATAATGTTGCCCATATCTTAAGAACTTTACATAATCGTCATTAATCCATTTTGGGTTTCGTTCTTTTAACTTCTCTTTTCCACCAGGTTCTTTTTTATAATCTTGCATTAAATCCATAATCCAATCGCCTTTATTGGCACTTTCTCCACTATACGGCGGATTTCCAATAATACACATCACAGGCGTATCACGTTTAATATGGTTGGCTTCGTTGGCTTCGCTACTTAACCAATTGGCAAATAAGGTACCTGTATCTGGGTGATATTCTTCTAAAGAATTGGTTAAATACACCTTGGTTCGTTGGTTTTTGGTGGCTTTGAACCCCGTTTCTTTTAACAATAAGTCTATTTGTAAGTGAGCCATTGCATAAGAAGCCATCAGCAATTCAAAACCATTTAAACGAGGCAACAAATTGTTTTCTGCATAACTGCTCCAAATGCCTTCTTGCCCTTTAAACTTTTTATGCACGTGTTTTATTACTTCCGCCAAAAAAGTACCTGTACCTGTTGCTGGGTCTAAAATTTGCACTTTATGTACTTCTTTTTCTACTTCTGTATAACCACTTTTAAAGTTTTTATTGGCAATATCCGTTTGTACTTTTACGGTAGTTTTAGAGCTGTCTGCCAAACCTTGCGGTAGGTTAAACTCGGTTTTTAAAATATCATCAACCGCACGCACAATAAAGTTTACAATAGGCGCAGGCGTGTACCAAACACCTCTTGCTTTACGCAGTTTTGGGTCGTATTCCGCTAAAAAGGTTTCATAAAAATGGATAATTGGGTCTTCCATTTTGGTCGACTTTCCATAATTCTTTAAAATATCTTCTACGTTACACGCTAAAAAGATTTCTGATAAGTTTTCTACAATCCATTTAATACGGTCATCAATATCGGGTCCGGCAATGTACCCAAACAGTTTTCTTAAAAACGGGTTCGATTTAGGAATGAGTTCTGCTGCTTCTTGACGGCTAAACGTATCTAAAGTAGGGTCGTGCAAACGAGCAGCAAACATGCCATACGCAATAGTTTGTGCATACACATCTGCAAAACCTTTGGGCGTGATATCATGAATTAAAATATCTTTAAAAGCCAACATTTGCTCTTTAAGAGTACTATCTTCTTGATGGTTTTCATCACTTGTTAGTGCTTTTTCAATAACATCAGACAATAAGCGCGCTTTACCCGCCATCATTTCTGCCAACTTTTTAGAACTTTTTATAGTTTGGCCAACATGCGTTGCAAAATCTTTAAGAAGATTGCTAAAAGTTTCAAAGTTTTCTTTAATGGGTTTTATTTGATTATTTACTACTTCTGCAATGGCAATTTTGGTAATAAACGCACCATCTTGGTAGATATGAAAATCTAAATAATCGGTAAAAATAAGGTTGGTTAAAGAAGCCTTGTATCTATCGAACTGTTCTTTATTACCCGTTTTCTTTTTACCCTCTAAATCTTTATCGCCAATATCTTTCGCCTCTATAAACCCAACCGGAATGTCTTTTTTAGTTAAAATATAATCTGGCGCACCACAAGATTGCCTTTTAGGCTCGTTGGTTGCTCTAATATCTGGTAAAATGGTTTCTAATAGTTGTTGTAAATCGCCTCTAAAAGTATGTTCTGTTGCGTTACCAAGTGTATACCTTTGGTTTAGGTTGTCTATATAGCTCTCTAAAGTCATGTGTCAATTATATTTTCTAGCAATTAAAGTTTAAAAATAGTCTTTTTTATGATTTAATAGCAATATAAAATGAGCTTACTAACAATGCTTTTAATTGTTTATAAACTTTTACTTAGTTGCTTATAAGGTTTTAGTACAAAGCTTATAAGGTTTTACTTGTTTGCTGCTAAGGTTTTGTATAATTATTGTACAATAAATATATAAAAGTTGTACAATAAATTTGTAAAACTTGTACAATAAAATTAATAAAAGTATATTGTTAAATTGTAACTTGTAGAAACCAAGTATATAAATAGGTGTAGCAAGATACAGAAATTAAATTTAAAATATGGCATTACGATACAGAATTACCAAAAGGAGCAATAATATTGGCGATAAAAAAAATCAATATATTTTACAGGCAGTAAATACAGGTACTATAGATTTAGATAGCCTAAGCGAATACATTAGCCAGGAGTGCACATTGCATAGTGTAGATGTAAAAGCGGTGCTAATTGCGTTGGGAACGAAATTAGATTTTTTTTTAAGGGATGGCAAAATTGTAGATTTAGGCGATGTTGGCAAGTTTAAAATGGGTTTTAAAGGCACCGCAGCAGAAACGCCAGAACTATTAAGTGTTAAAAGAAACATCAAGAAATTTCATGTTAATTATCAGCCGTCTTTAAAATTAAAAAGAAAATTACAAGCGGGTATCGATGTTTACAAAGAAGGTAGGTTGTTGTAGGTTAATTTATAATTACATCTCGATACAATCCCGCTCAAAAACGGGATTACTCGATGTGACAGCGTTGTTAATAATTACGTTTGTTGTCAGTTCGAGTGATTTCGATTTTTCATCGAAATTGTATCGAGAACCGTTAAATAGTTAGAATTTTTAATTGCATCTCGATACAATCCCGCTCAAAAACGGGATTACTCGATGTGACAGCGTTGTTAATAATTACGTTTGTTGTCAGTTCGAGTGATTTCGATTTTTCATCGAAATTGTATCGAGAACCGATAAGTAGTAATAATTTATAACGGCATCTCGATACAATCCCGCCCAAAAACGGAATTACTTGATGTGACAGGGATGTTATTAAAAACGTATATTGTATAAAAAATAGCTATGAAAATTTACTTTGTCTATATTTTAAAATGTAGCGATTTTTCTTACTACACAGGATTTACATCAAATTTGGAAAAAAGGTATGTAGAACATCAGCAGGGAAAATACCAAGAAAGTTATACCCATAATAGAAGACCCGTAGAATTAGTTTTTTATTGTGAGTTTTCGAATGTAGAAATTGCAATTGATACTGAAAAGCAAATAAAAAAATGGTCTCGATTAAAAAAAGAAGCCTTAATTAATGGTATTTATGAAGATTTACCAAACTTGGCTAAAAAGAAATTTTAGCAACTCGATACAAATTTATTTAGCTTTCGCGTATAAATTCACTCGATGGGACAATGTTGTTTAGTATCATGATTATGTCAGTTCGAGTGATTTTGATTTTTCATCGAAATTGTAACGGCATCTCGATACAATCCCGCTCAAAAACGGGATCACTCGATGTGACAGCGTTGTTAATAATTACGTTTGTTGTCAGTTCGAGTGATTTCGATTTTTCATCGAAATTGTATCGAGAACCGTTAAATAGTTAGAATTTTTAATTGCATCTCGATACAATCCCGCTCAAAAACGGGATTACTCGATGTGACAGCGTTGTTAATAATTACGTTTGTTGTCAGTTCGAGTGATTTGGGTTTTTCATCGAAATTGTATCGAGAACCGTTAAATAGTTAGAATTTTTAATTGCATCTCGATACAATCCCGCCCAAAAACGGAATTACTTGATGTGACACCGTTGTTTATAAGCACACATCCTCAGAAACTTTACTTTCTAGATTTTCAAAATTATATAAGTTTTTATCTAATAAATGAGACGGAAAAACATTTTGCAATGCATTCATCATTATGGCATTTCTGTTCGGGAATTCAGTTTCCCAGTCGGCAATCATTTGCTTTACATTGTTACGTTGTAAGTTTTCTTGAGAGCCACATAAATTACAAGGAATTATAGGGAAATTCATGAAATTTGCATACGCTTCAATATCACTTTCATTGCACAACGCCAAAGGTCTTAAAACAATTAAATCTCCGGCATCATTTTTAAATTTAGGCGGCATGGTTTCTAGTTTACCAGAAAAAAAGAAGTTTAAGAAAAAGGTTTCTAAAATATCGTTTCTATGATGTCCTAAAGCTAATTTATTACAGCCTAAATCTTTGGCAGCTTCATACAAAGTGCCTCTTCGTAAACGCGAACACAAACTACAAGTAGTTTTGCCTTCGGGCGTTTTCTCCATTACAATTTTATAGGTGTTTTTTTCTATAATTTTATAATCGACACCCAAATTTGTTAAATAGGTTGGTAACACTTCTACAGGAAAACCAGGTTGTTTCTGGTCTAAGTTTACAGCAATAATATCAAACGAAATAGGCGCTACTTTTTTGAAATACAGCAGCATATCTAGCATTGCATAACTATCTTTTCCCCCAGATAGGCAGACCATAATTTTATCACCATCTGCAATCATACTATATTGCTGAATGGCTTCCGCTACAGAACGCTGTAATTTCTTTGTAACTTGTTTTAGGTCTTCCATGGTTGCAAAAATAATATTTCATTTGTCAAGTTTGGTATTTATAATTGTAAAAAATAACAAGATGGAATTTTGTTTTCTACTAATTTTAAACAAATGTTAAGAAATTGATAAATATTGTTATTTGTAATAATTTTTATAAAGTTGAATTGGTTATTCTTAAATAAAATTCAGATATTTGCAATAAGAAATAAAAACATGAGCTTTATTCAATTTCATCATCATCATTTTTACAATTGCACACAAGCGATTTAAAGATGTATTGAATAAATTCAACATATTAATAAACCCGTTTGAGCAAATCAAGCGGGTTTTTTAATTTTAAACCCTATTTGTTCAGGCACCAAACAAAACAAAAATGACTAATTTAAGAATTGCAGTACAAAAATCAGGAAGATTAAATGAAGATTCAATGAATCTTTTAAAAGACATCGGAATTTCTATAGACAACGGAATAGATCAATTAAAAGCATCCGCAAGAAACTTTCCGGTAGAAGTTTTTTATTTAAGAAATGGCGATATTCCTCAATATTTAAGAGACGGAGTAATAGATGCAGCTATTATTGGTGAAAATGTTTTAATTGAAAAAGGAGACGATTTAGAGTTTGTAGAGCGTTTAGGGTTTTCTAAATGTAAGGTTTCAATTGCAGTGCCTAAAGAGTCTAATGCTAGTTGTTTAAAAGATTTAAACGGAATGCGAATTGCCACATCGTATCCCGAAACGGTTAAAAAATTTTTAAAAGAACAAAATATAACAGCAGACTTACATATTATTAATGGTTCTGTAGAAATTGCACCAAATATTGGTTTAGCAGACGGAATTTGCGATATCGTTTCTAGTGGAAGTACTTTATTTAAAAATGGTTTAAAAGAAATTGAAGTTTTATTAAAATCAGAAGCAGTTTTAGCAATGTCTTCTAAGATTTCTGACGAAAGAAGAGCTATTTTAAAGACGATACAATTTAGAATTCAAGCTGTTCTAAGAGGTAGAAACTCTAAATATGTATTGTTAAATGCACCAAATGATAAATTAGAAAGTATCTTAAAATTATTGCCGGGTATGAGAAGTCCAACAGTTTTGCCATTGGCAGAAAAAGGATGGAGTTCGGTTCATACAGTAATTACTAAAAATGAATTTTGGGAGATTATTGATGAATTAAAAGCCAAAGGCGCAGAAGGTATTTTAGTATGTCCTATCGAAAAAATGGTGCTTTAAATAGGTTTTGATAAAATCTATTTAAAGCATACTGAACTTGTTTCAGTATATAAAAATTAAAATATTTATTTGGGCGTTTTAACGGGCTTTTCGCACTCGCTTTTTTTCTAAAAAAGAAAAAAGAGCTCAAACAAATGCTACAATCCCTAACGCAAATGCAAGTTTATAAAGAATAATTAGTATGAAAACAATTATAAATCCACTTAAAAAAGACTGGGAAGCAATATTAGAAAGACCTACAAAAACGGTCGATGATATTGAAAATACCGTTAATCAAATCTTTGACGACGTTAAAAGAAATGGTGATATAGCTATCAATAAATACACACAATTGTTTGATGGTGTTTCTTTAGAAAGCAACTTGGTTTCTTCAAATGAAATAAAAGAAGCAGTTTTGTTAGTTTCTGATGAATTAAAAGCCGCAATTAAATTAGCAAAAGAGAATGTTACAAACTTTCATGTAGCACAAAAAACAGAAAAAGTAAGTATAGAAACTACAAAAGGTGTTTTTTGTTGGCAAGAAAAAAGACCAATTCAGAAAGTTGGTTTGTACATTCCTGGCGGATCAGCTCCTTTATTTTCAACAGTTTTAATGTTGGCAGTTCCTGCACAAATTGCAGGCTGTAAAGAAATAGTATTGTGCTCACCACCAAATAAAGAAGGTAAAATACACCCAGCAATTTTATACACTGCGCAATTATGTGGCGTTACCAAAATTATTAAAGTAGGCGGCATTCAAGCTATTGCTGGTTTTACCTTTGGTACAGAAAGTATTCCGCAAGTCTATAAAATATTTGGCCCTGGAAATCAGTTTGTAACCGTTGCAAAACAATTGGCAACTAAATTTGGTGTTGCAATTGATATGCCAGCAGGCCCAAGTGAACTGTTAGTAGTTGCAGACGATTCTGCAAACGCAAGTTATGTAGCATCCGATTTATTAAGTCAGGCAGAGCATGGTGCAGACAGTCAAGTTATTTTGGTTTCTACATCCAAAGAATTAATTCAAAAAGTATCCGAAGAAATAGAAAAACAAATTTTAGTTCTGCCAAGAGTAGAAATTGCACAAAAAGCAATTAGCAATTCGAAATCTATATTTGTAGAAAATGATGCGATTGCTCTAGAATTGATTAACGAATATGGTCCAGAACACTTTATTGTGTGTACAAATGACAATGATTTTTATATTGACAATATAGAAAATGCAGGCTCTGTTTTTATAGGCAATTATACGCCAGAAAGTGCAGGCGATTATGCGTCAGGAACTAACCATACTTTACCAACAAACGGATTTAGCAAAGCGTATTCTGGTGTTAATTTAGATAGTTTTACCAAAAGTATTACATTTCAAAAAATAACAAAAGAAGGGATAAAAACAATCGGAAATGCAATTGAGTTAATGGCAGCAGCAGAAGGTTTACAAGCGCACAAAAATGCAGTTTCTATTCGTTTAAAAGATTTGGATTAATCACTATAAATTGTCAGTTCGAGTGATTCCGATTTTTCATCGGAATTGTATCGAGAACAAATGAAAACAATGAAAATAAATTTTAACATCAACAACCTAATTAGAGAAAATATTAAATCTCTAAAACCCTATTCATCTGCAAGAGACGAATACAAAGACGCAACTACCGCCGAAATGATTTTTTTAGATGCAAATGAAAATCCTTTTGAAAATGGTGTAAACAGATATCCAGATCCGCAACAAAATGATGTGAAAGATGTTTTATCAAAAATTAAAAATATTGATAAAAAAAACATCCTTTTAGGAAATGGAAGTGACGAAGTTTTAGATTTAATTTTTAGGGGTTTTTGTGAACCGAAAGAAGACAATGTAATTACGTTGCCACCAACTTACGGAATGTACTCGGTTTTGGCGAATTTAAATAATGTAGAAAACAGAAAAGTTTTATTAAATACTAATTTTCAGCCAGAAGTAGCTGCTATTTTAAATGTAGTTGATGCAAATTCGAAGATATTATTTTTATGTTCGCCTAACAATCCTTCGGGAAATAGTTTTACAGCAGAAAAAGTAGAATATTTACTAACAAATTTTAAAGGGTTAGTGGTTATAGATGAAGCGTATATCGATTTTTCTGAACAAGAAAGTTGGTTAAAACGAATGGAAGAATTCCCAAATTTAGTTATTACCCAAACCCTTTCTAAAGCCTACGGAATGGCAGGAATTCGTTTAGGAGTTTGTTATGCGTCTGCAGAAATAGTTCAAGTTTTAAACAATATTAAACCGCCTTACAACATAAATCAGTTAACGCAGCTAAGAGTAATTAACAGACTTCAAAATTTAGAAGAAGTTAAAAATGAAATTTCGCAGTTAATTAGCGAGAGAAATTATCTTAAAAAGGAACTAGAGATAGGGTACGATTTTATTGAAAAAGTATACCCAACAGACAGTAATTTTTTACTGATTAAAGTGGATGATGCCTCAAAACGTTACAAACAACTAATTGAATGTGGTGTTGTAATTAGAAACCGTACAAACGAGCCTTTGTGCGAAAATTGTTTGCGAATTAGTGTGGGTATTTCCGAAGAAAATCAGAAGTTATTAAGAGCATTAAAATCGATTCAATAACACAATATAAAGACCTCACAGGTTCTTAAAACTTGTGAGGTCTAGAAAAAACAGGAATCATGAAAAAAGTATTATTTATAGACAGAGATGGCACTTTAGTATTAGAACCGCCAGTAGATTGTCAATTAGATAGTTTAGAAAAGTTAGAATTTTATCCGAAAGTGTTTCAATACATGGCAAAAATTGCCTCAGAATTGGATTACGAATTGGTGATGGTTACGAATCAAGATGGTCTAGGAACCGCTTCTTTTCCGGAAGATACTTTTTGGCCTGCACAACATAAAGTAATGAGCGCTTTTGAAAAAGAAGGTGTTGTATTTGCTGATGTTTTTATAGATAAAACGTTTCCTCATGAAAATGCAGCCACTCGCAAACCAAGAACTGGTTTACTAACAAAGTATTTTTCTGAGGAATATGATTTAGAAAATTCTTTTGTTTTAGGTGATCGAATTACAGACATGGAGTTGGCGAAGAATTTAGGGGCAAAAGGTATTTATTTATCCGAAGATCCAGAATTAGGCGCTGATGAAATAGAAACAGCTAAACAAGAAATTCTAGATTGTATAGCTCTAACTTCTACCGATTGGAAAGTTATTTACGAGTTTTTAAAACTAAGAGATAGAGTTTCTGAAATCACCAGAAATACCAACGAAACAAAGATTTACATTAAACTAAATTTAGACGGTTCTGGTAAAAATGATATTTCTACAGGATTATCCTTTTTCGATCACATGTTAGATCAAATTGGTAGACATGGAAATATGGATTTAACTATAAAAGTAGATGGTGATTTAGAAGTTGATGAGCACCACACGATTGAAGATACCATGATTGCTTTTGGCGAGTTGTTTAACAAAGCGCTGGGAAATAAATTAGGCATTGAACGTTACGGTTTTTGTTTGCCAATGGATGACTGTTTAGCGCAAGTTGCAGTAGATTTTGGAGGAAGAAACTGGCTAGAATGGGAAGCTGAGTTTAAACGAGAAAAAATAGGAGATATGCCAACAGAAATGTTTTATCATTTGTTTAAGTCGTTTACAGACGGTGCAAAATGCAATTTAAATATCAAAGCAGAAGGAACCAACGAACATCACAAAATTGAAGGTATTTTTAAAGCTTTTGCAAAAGCAATGAAAATGGCCGTAAAAAGAGATGCAAATAAAATGTTTTTACCAAGTACAAAAGGAGTATTATAAAGTAAAAAGTTAAATAGTAGAAGTACAAAGTTAAATGATAGTTAGAATTTAACTTCTACTATTTTATATCTAATATTAAAAATGAAACTAGTTATTATAAATTACGGTGCTGGCAACATTAAAAGCATTCAGTTTGCTTTTAAACGTTTAGGAGTCGATGCTGTTTTATCAAATAATATTGATGAAATAAGAGCTGCGGATAAAATAATTTTTCCTGGAGTAGGCGAAGCAAGTTCTGCAATGAAAATGTTACAAGAAAGCGGATTGGATAAAGTAATTCCGACCTTAACACAGCCTGTTTTGGGTATTTGTTTGGGGATGCAGTTAATGTGTATATCTACTGAAGAAGGAAATACAAAAGGCTTAGGAATTTTTAATGTGGATGTAAAAAAGTTTTCGAAAGCTGTTAAAGTTCCGCAAATGGGTTGGAATGTGATTTCTGATTTAAAATCAGAATTATTTACAGGAATTAAAGAAAAAGAATTTATGTATTTAGTACATAGTTTTTATGCAGAAAATTGTGAGGAAGCTATTGCAACCACAGATTATGAAATTGAATATGCATCAGCACTACAAAAAGATAATTTTTACGGAGTGCAATTTCATCCAGAAAAAAGTGGCGTAGAAGGAAGTAAGATTTTGGAGAATTTTTTGAAGTTATAAGTTTGATATTAAATATTAAAAGTAAAATGATATAAAATATTAAAAGTTAGATAAAAAAAGTTAAAAGTTGTGAAGAATCAAATAATATTTAGAACTAAAACATTTGCTTTAGATTGTTGGAGATTCTGTTTTAAAGTTCCCAAATCTAGAGAATATAATGCTTTTGTAAATCAATTAATTAGAAGTTCTAGTTCAGTTGGTGCAAATTATAGAGCTTCTCAAAGAGCTAAATCTACTGCCGATTTTATTAATAAATTAAAAATTGTTGAAGAGGAAGCTGATGAAAGTGTCTATTGGTTAGAAATTTTTGAAGAAGTGATTCCCGAACATAATGAAGAAATTTTAAAATTGAAAAAAGAAGGTTCTGAACTTTTGGCAATAATTGTAGCTTCAATTAATACAGCAAAAAGAAATCAAAAAAAATAATGTTAAAAGTTAGATATTCAATATAGGAGTTAGAAAGTTTTTAAGTTAAGAACTTCCTTTTTTTTACTTTTAATATATTAACTTCTTATATTTAATATTTAGAAAATGAGAATAATACCAGCCATAGACATCATCGACGGAAAATGTGTTCGACTTACAAAAGGCGATTACAGTACAAAGAAAATCTATAATGAAAATCCGTTAGAAGTTGCCAAAGAATTTGAAGCTGCAGGTATAGAATATTTACATGTTGTAGATTTAGATGGTGCAAAAGCTAGTAAAATAATTAACCATAAAGTATTGGAATTAATTGCGTCTAAAACCAATTTAAAAATTGATTTTGGTGGTGGTTTAAAATCTGATAAGGATTTAGAAATTGCTTTTAATTCTGGCGCAAACCAAGTAACTGGTGGAAGTATCGCAGTTAAAAACAGTGAGATTTTTGAAAGTTGGATCGCACAATATGGATCGGACAAAATCATTTTAGGAGCCGATTTTTATCCTGATAAAACAGGAGGGAAGATAGCTACAAACGGTTGGCAAGAAGAAAGTTCGTTAGAATTAATTCCGTTTATTTCTGAGTATCAACAAAAAGGAATCGTTTATGTAATTTGCACGGATATTTCTAAAGATGGGATGCTACAAGGACCAAGTTTTGAAACGTATGCTAAAATACTCAGAGAATGTAATGTTGAGCCTGTTGAAACATCTTTAAAACTAATTGCATCAGGAGGAATTTCAGCATTTGATGAATTGCCTAAATTAGCAGCATTAGGTTGCGAGGGTGTTATTATCGGAAAAGCGATTTATGAAAATAGAATTAGCTTAAAACAATTAGAAAAATTTATATTACAAAGTTAAATATTAAATGTAAAGGTAAAAAGTTTAGAACAAAACTTACTTTTAATATTTAATATCAAATTTTTAACTTTAAAAAGCATGTTAACAAAAAGAATAATACCTTGTTTAGATATTAAAAACGGAAGAACTGTAAAAGGGGTGAATTTCGTTAATTTAATTGATGCAGGCGATCCTGTAATTTTGGCAAAACAATATGCAGATTTAGGCGCAGACGAATTGGTTTTTTTAGATATTTCTGCCACTTTAGAGGGTAGAAAAACCATGTTAGATATGGTTTTAAAAGTTGCTGAACAGGTAAATATCCCTTTTACGGTTGGTGGCGGAATCTCTTCTGTTGCAGATGTTGATTTATTGCTAAAATCGGGTGCAGATAAAGTGTCTATAAATTCATCTGCAATAAAAAGACCAGATTTGATAAATGAATTGGCAGATAAATTTGGAAATCAATGCGTGGTTGTTGCCATTGATGCAAAACAAATTGGCGGAGAATGGGTTGTCCATTTAGCAGGCGGAACTATTCCTACCGAATTAAATTTATTTGATTGGGCTAAAGAAGTAGAAAAACGTGGCGCAGGAGAAATACTATTTACATCTATGAATAATGACGGAACGAAAGCGGGTTTTGCAAACGAAGCGTTGGCTAAATTATCATCAGAATTAAATATACCAATTATTGCTTCTGGTGGCGCCGGAACCGTGCAGCATTTTATAGATACTTTTACAATAGGAAAATCGGATGCAGCTTTGGCGGCAAGTGTTTTTCACTTTGGTGAAATTCCTATTTTAGAATTGAAAAAAGAGTTAAAAAAAAATAATATTCTTGTGCGAATTTAATTTTCTAAAATGGAAGGTGTAACAATAAAAAAATACCAACATAAATATCATCAAGAATTTAAAGAAATTTCTTTAGATTGGTTAAAGAAATATAGTTTATATGAGGAAGCTGATAATGATTTATTAGATCATCCTCTTGAGTATATAAAAAATGGAAGCACCATATTTTTAGCACATTATAAAGAGAAAGTTGTTGGTACAATCAGCTTAGTGCCAATAGATAATGACAATTACGAAATATTAAAACTCGGGGTTATAGATGGTCATAAAGGACTAGGAATAGGAAAGAAACTATTGCAAATTTGTATTGCTATAAGTATTGAAAAAGGAATAAAAAGAATAACATTAGAATCTAGTAGTAAATTAGAAAGTGCTTTAAAATTGTACTTAAAACTAGGTTTTAAACATATAGAAGTACTAAATACTCATTTTGAAACTGCGGATGTAAAAATGGAGTTAAAATTAAGATAATGAATATAGATTTCAATAAAAATAGAGACGGATTAGTACCAGCTATAATTCAGGATGCGACAACAAAAAATGTATTGATGTTGGGGTATATGAATGAGGAAGCTTTCAAAAAAACACAAGAAACCAAATTGGTTACTTTTTTTAGTAGAACTAAAAATCGGTTGTGGACAAAAGGGGAAGAAAGCGGAAATGTGTTAAATTTAGTAGACATTAAACTAGATTGTGATAATGATACGTTATTAATTTATGTAGATCCGAATGGGCCAACTTGTCATAAAGGTACTGATACTTGTTGGGCAGAAGAAAATAATTCTAATTTTGGTTTTATCACAAAACTAGAAAACACCATTGAAAATAGGATTAAAAATGCCGATTCCCAAAAATCTTATGTTGCATCTCTTTTTGCAATGGGTATAAATAAAGTTGCACAAAAAGTAGGGGAAGAAGCTGTCGAAGTTGTAATTGAAGCAATGGATACTAATGATGATTTGTTTTTAAGTGAAAGTGCAGATTTGTTATTTCATTATTTGATGTTGTTACAAGCAAAAGGGTTTAAATTAAATGATGTTGTACAAATTTTAAAGGGTAGAGATAAATAGAATAATATAATGTATTTTTGATTCATTATTAAAACTATAATATTGAAAAACCCTAAAGCACTTATAATCCTATCCTTTATAGCTATCTATGTTATTTGGGGATCTACATATTTATTTAATAAAATAGCGGTAACAGAATTATCTCCATTTTTTTTAGCTTCTATTCGCTTTTTAACAGCAGGCTTTCTAATATTGATTATCGCTAAAGTGTTAAAAAAGTCTTTGGTAATTACAAAAAAGCAATTGCTAAACTCATTAATATCTGGGTTTTTGTTTCTGGTTTATGGAAACGGTGTTTTTGTTTGGGCTTTAAAATACGTAGATTCTGGTTTTGCCTCACTTTTAGCCGCAACTCAGCCGCTCTTTGTGTTACTCTTGTTGCGTTTAATAGACCAAAAACAAATGCAAAAGAAATCTATTATTGGTGTTTTATTAGGTGTTGTTGGGATGTATCTATTAGTAAGTCAGACGGAAATTGCAGTTTCTGAAGAAAGCCTTTTAGGCATTTTTATGATGTTTACCTGTGTTTTAAGTTGGAGTTATGGTAGCGTATTTGTTTCCAAGGCAGATTTGCCAAAAAATTTCTTTGTAAGTACAAGTTATCAAATGATTATTGCAGGTATTATATTAGTTATTGCTAGTTTAGGATTTAATGAACCGTGGTTAGCTCCACAATTGTGGAGTGCAAAAGTGCAAGGCTCTATGCTATTTCTTGTTATTTTTGGTGGTATTTTTGCTTTTACATCTTTCAACTATTTATTAAAAGTAGTATCCCCAGAAAAAGTATCAACATCTGCTTATGTAAATCCTGTAATTGCAATGTTTTTGGGTTGGTATTTTTTAGAAGAAGAATTTACCACACAATCTATTGTTGCATCTATAGTTTTATTAACAGGTGTTTATTTTATTACTTCAAGAAAAAGACAAGTGTAATTAAAAAAAGAGGGGTTTTAAGTTCGTGCAATTTTAAAAAATAAGCTTTGTAATTATACTTTTAATAAGTTTAATTACGAAGCTTTTTTGATATTATTAAGATTAAAATTTATTTTTCTTTTTATAATGATGTTACTACAATCTTCGAGTTTAATTGGAATTTAAAAATTATGAACTTTTAATAAAATGAGTTTTGTTTGGGTTTTATGGTCTAAAAGCGAGTTAATAATAGAAATTTAGAACTAAATAAACATTATTTTCTTATTTTTAACCTCTCAATTTAAAAGCACGAATGAAAAAATATAAAATAGCAGTAATTCAGTTAAATTTAAACGATGTTGCTAAAAATAACTTACAAAAATGTTTACACTGGGTTAGAAAAGCTGCAGAAAAAGGTGCTGAAGTTATTAGTTTGCCAGAATTATATAGTAGTCATTATTTTTGTCAAAGTGAAGATGTAGATAATTTTGCTTTGGCAGAATCATTATATAGCACATCCTTTATTGCATTTAGCACTTTGGCTAAAGAGCTTGGTGTAGTAATTATTGTTCCTTTTTTCGAAAAAAGGATGGCAGGTATTTACCACAATAGTGCCTACATTATTGATACAGACGGAACAGAGGCTGGTTTGTATAGAAAAATGCACATTCCAGATGATCCTCATTTTTATGAAAAGTTCTACTTTACTCCGGGAGATTTAGGTTTTATAAATTCACCAACAAAAAAAGGAAATATTGGTACTCTAATTTGTTGGGATCAATGGTATCCTGAAGCAGCAAGATTAACAGCCTTAAAAGGATCTGAAGTTTTGTTTTATCCAACAGCAATTGGTTGGCATCCGCAAGAGAAAGAGCAATATGGGGTAAATCAATACAATGCTTGGATGAATGTGATGAAAGGACATGCTGTAGCAAACGGAATTTACGTAGCTGCTGCAAACAGAATTGGTTTAGAAAAATATCTACCAGATACTGCTGGCATCGAATTCTGGGGAGCATCCTTTATCGCAGGGCCTCAGGGAGAAATTTTAGCACAAGCATCTCATGACAAAGAAGAAATACTAATTGCCGAAGTAGATTTAGATTTACAAGAAAATGTACGTCAAAATTGGCCATTTTTTAGAGACAGACGAATTGATGCATTTGGCGATATTACTAAAAGAGCCATAGACTAATGAGAAGATTTCCAGCAGAATGGGAAAATCAACAAGGTATTTTGCTTTGTTTTCCTGATAATGGTAACGATTGGCCAGGAAAATACGGTGCTATACAATGGGCTTTTATTGATTTTATCAAAAAAGTGTCTTTGTACGAAGAAGTTTTTTTAGTTGTTGCTAATGAAAAATTAAAAGACAAGGTTACAGAAATGGTGTTACAGGCTAACATCAACCTTAAAAAAGTAACTTTTATTTTACAAAAAACAAACAGAAGTTGGATGCGAGATTCAGGGCCTATTATCGTAAAAAATAATAATCAAAGAGAGGCATTACAATTTAAGTTTAATGGATGGGCAAAATATGCAAATCATCTATTAGATAAAAATGTTCCAAAAAAAGTTGCAGACACTTTAAACATTCCATTAACGCAAGTTACCTACAAAGGAAAACCTGTAGTAATGGAAGGTGGTGCTTTAGAGGTTAACGGAAAAGGGACTTTAATAACTACAGAAGAATGTTTATTGCATTCAACAATTCAGGTAAGAAACCAAGGTTTTACCAAAAAGGATTACGAAGCTGTTTTTAAAGAATATTTAGGAATTACCAATATTATTTGGTTAGAAAACGGAGTTGTTGGCGATGATACGCACGGTCATATAGACGATTTATGCAGATTTGTAAGCCAAAATACCGTAGTTACTGTTATTGAAACTGACAAGAAAAATGCAAATTATCAACCTTTGCAAGACAATTTAAAAATACTGCAAAATGCAACTTTAGAAAATGGTGAAAAATTAAATATAGTATCCTTACCAATGCCTAAAGAAATTATTTTCGAAAAATTAAGCTTACCAGCTAGTTATGCTAATTTTCTAATTTTAAACAAGTGTGTTTTAGTACCTACTTTTAATGATGCAAATGATAGAGTTGCTTTAAATATTATTTCTGATTGTTTTCCTGATAGAGAAATTATAGGGATTAATGCAATCGATTTAATTTGGGGATTTGGAACGTTGCATTGTTTAAGTCAGCAAATACCAGCTAAAGATCAGTTTTAAATTCTTAAATAACCTTAATTCTACCATTTGTATAGTTCTTGTATGGGTTTTTAATTTGCAAACTATTTTTTTAGTCGATAGTTTTGATAAAAATTAAATTTATTTTATGAAAATTAATTACAAATTAGCAATTACCTGTTTTTTTATGTCTGTACAATTCTATAGTCAACAAATGCCACTTGATTTTACAGATTCTGCGGATGCTTTTGTAACTTTTGATGGTAGTGGTTTTTCTACAAGAAACGATCCAAAAGATGCTGGTAATAAAGTTGGTCAATTTTTTAATAATGGTTCAAACGCTAGTCAAGGTTTTTATATTGATGTTGCTGTTAATTTAGATATTCAACAAAAAATGACATTAGCATTTTATTCTTTTGACCCAAATCCTCATAATATACTTTTAAAATTAGAAAGTGCTACGAATACAAATGTTCAAGTAAAAGAAACATTTACAGTTCCTTCGCCTGCTAATTGGAAAACAATAAGCTTCGATTTTTCAAATGCTAAAAATAGTGCAGATGGCACAAATGTAAATGCAACGGGTATTTATACTAGATTGTTTGTAATTATTGATGATGCTTCTACAACTCCTGGAACTTATTTAATAGATGACTTAACAGATGGCACCGCACCAACAGACCCAAATGCGTTAGATGTTCTGTACACCGATTTGGTTTGGTCTGATGAGTTTGATGTAAACGGAGCTGTTGATAGCAATAAATGGTTTCCTCAAACAATAGGTCCAAATGGTGGTAGATGGTATAACGGCGAATTGCAACATTATACAGATCGTACAGAAAATGCAAATGTTTCTAACGGATATTTAAACATTGTTGCTAAAAAAGAAAATTTCACTCAAAACGGAGTTGCTTTAAATTATACATCAGCAAGATTAAATTCTAAATACGCATTTACACACGGTAGAGTAGATGTGCGTGCAAAACTTCCTTTTGGAAATGGAACTTGGCCTGCGATTTGGACTTTAGGTAAAAATGTAAACGAACAAGGAGCCTATTGGTTTCAAGAAGGTTTTGGAACTACAAATTGGCCAGCATGTGGCGAAATTGATATTATGGAGCACGGTTTACATGCAACAAATGAAGTTTCAAGCGCTTTGCACACACCTTCTAGTTCTGGTAATACAGTGAATACGTCTACAATTGCCCTTACAAATGTGTCAGAAAATTTTCATGTATATTCTATGAATTGGTCACCAAATCAGATTACATTTATGATCGATGGCGTTGGTTATTACACCTATAAACCATCTATAAAAAATGACAATACTTGGCCTTTTGCTAAAGAGCAGTTTCTATTATTAAACATTGCTATGGGAGGTTATTCTGGCACACCAGATGCTAATTTTACAGAAAGTAGTATGGTTATAGATTATGTAAAAATATATCAAAATAATCCTTTAAGCGTTGCAGATGTATTTGCTGATAAGTTTGCTGTTTACCCAAATCCTTCTTCAGACTTTGTTACGATTAGAACAAACGAAATCATCGAAAAAGTTGTGTTATACAATACTTTAGGACAGATAGTTGTCAATAAAAATACCGATACAAAACAATTAAATGTAAAGAATTTAAAGGCTGGATTATATCTTTTGAAAATTTATGCGAATGAAAGAATAGTTTCAAAGAAAATTGTAGTAAGTAAATAAAAATTATCTTTTGTTATCATTATAGTAAAAAACAAAAGACACAAGCAAGACAAATAAAGAAACAATTTATAGAGCTTACTAGGGGAAACTTCTTTTAAAAACAAATGAGCAAAAAAAAGCTGATAAGAAATTAAAGAATCTTATCAGCTTTTTTTAATATGAAATCTTAATAATTATTTTTTAACCTTAATTGGTTTTAATTGAATAAATCCAAAAGCATTCAATAGTTTTATAATTTGATAAGTAACGTCAATTTCGTGCCATTTTACGCCAAAATTTGCACTGCTAGCATGTTTATGGTGATTGTTATGATAACCTTCGCCCATCATTAAAAAATCAAAAGGGAACAAGTTTTTACTTGTATTTTTCATTTTAAAATTAGCATACCCATAAATATGTGCAAACCAGTTGATAATTACACCATGAATTGGAGCCATTAAAAACGTTATTGGTAATAACAACCATTGCCAGGAGGCGGTAACAAAAAACGCAAAGAATAAAACGTAACCTGTTATCCAAAGTATTCGAGAAAATTTAGAACCTGCAAAAGCATCAAAGGATTTCCATTGGGGCACATTTTTTGTAAAACGTTCATCAATGGTTATACGTTGCGTATTTATATCTTGATAAATATTTTTTGTTTTCCACATCATTGCAAACATATTTGGGTCGTGAGATGGAGAATGTGGATCTTTTTCGGTGTCTGTATATGCATGATGCATTCGATGCATAATTCCGTAACCATACGCACTTAAATAACTAGAACCTTGAAAAATCCAAGTTAGAATAAAAGTAATTTTTTCCATGGTTTTCGACATTGTAAACACTTGATGTGCTGCATAACGATGTAAAAAGAAAGATTGAAAAAACAAACCTCCATACCAAAGCGCTAAAACAAAAATAATTATAACCATATGTTTTTTATGCAAAGATAATTTGAAGGTTGCTTGTAAACAATGAACCTAAATCAATTAAATGCGTTTTCTTATTCTACTTAAAGCTTGGGCAGTTACCCCAATATAGGAACTAATGTATTTTAAAGGAATTATCTGTAAAAGTTCTGGGCGCTCTTTAAATAATTTTAAATAACGTTCTTCTGCTGATAAATTTAAAAGATTTTGCTCTCTTGTAGACTTAATTAAAAACAGACGTTCTGCGGTTAATCTGCCAATTAAATTACCTATTTGTGTAGTTTTATATACTTCTTGTAAATCGGCATACGTAATACTCAAAACAGTAGTTTCTGTAAGTGCTTGCAGTTCATAAGCAGATGGTTTCTGAGTTAAAAAAGAATCATAAGCACTAATAAACTGATTTTTAAAACTAAACCCAAAAGTGATTTCTTTGTCTGAATCATCTTTTGGAATAAACAAACGTACAGCACCCGATTCTATAAAAGAAATATGATTTTCTATTGCATTTAATTTTAAAAAAACAGCTTTCTTCTGAATAATGCGACGCTGTAATTTTGAATTAAAAAAAGTCCAATCAAAATTTGATATGGTTGCTATTTGATCTAAATATTCTTTTATCTGTTCCAAATCGTGTTAAAAAATCATTTAATCAAAGATACGGATTCAAAAAGTCGATTCGGATGAAAACGAGGACATAAATTGCTCTTTTTTTTAAAATTAACATTTTAAATTCATAAGAATCATTTGTTCATTTACCAAGAACCTTATTAGTACCTTTGCCAAAAATTTATTTGATGTCAAAATCGTTTTCAGAGTTAGGTATTCACAAACAATTGCAAGTTAGTTTAGCTAAATTAGAAATTTCTGTTCCTACAGATATTCAAACAAAGACCATTCCTATTGTATTAAATCAAAAAGGAGATTTGGTTGTTTTAGCAAAAACAGGAACAGGTAAAACTGCTGCTTTTGGATTGCCTTTACTACAATTAGTCGATTTAGAAAATACTCAAATTCAAACGCTAATATTAGCGCCAACGAGAGAATTAGGACATCAGATTTATGATAATTTAGTTTCTTATTCAACCGAAATTCCAGAAATATCGATTGCCTCTATTTGTGGCGGAATACCCATAAAACCTCAAATAGAGCGTTTAAAAGCAACTACTCATATTGTAATTGCAACTCCGGGTCGTTTGGTAGATTTGGTAAAACGTGATGCCATCAATATAAAAGAAATTAAGTATTTCGTTATGGATGAAGCGGATGAGATGATCACTGCTTTAAAAGAAGAAGTAGATGCAATTATCAAAGAAATTCCGAAAACTAGAAGAACGTTGTTCTTTACTTTACCTCATCAATAAAGTAGTTATTATATTTACTAAGAAACAAGAGGAGAACTAAAACGTTGTTTTGAATAGCAGTTCCTTTATACGTATCAGTCCTCTTGTCTTTCTTAG
>Ga0222645_100019_pt1 | contig 135856 bp, 160 predicted proteins | sample AntAcemetagen292_FD_179881 | JGI IMG/M metagenome (GOLD analysis project Ga0222645, IMG submission 179881) | Saline water microbial communities from Ace Lake, Antarctica - #292 | ecosystem: Environmental > Aquatic > Non-marine Saline and Alkaline > Saline | place: Antarctica: Ace Lake...
GGGGTGGGGGGGGGGGGGGGCTGGAATTGGATCGCGGATTACGGCGTTTCAGACGGCCATAAGAGAGCGGCCCGCCTTAGGGGCAGGCCGCTTAGATATTATTCGACAGGCTCTTTAGCGCCATAGCCAAGGGGCAGCGTGACGTCACTGCGTTCGGCATCGCCTTGTTCAGCAAGAAAGCGTTCCGCGTCCAGTGCCGCCATGCAGCCCATACCAGCCGAGGTGACAGCCTGACGGTAGATGTGATCCGTCAAATCGCCCGCCGCAAAGACGCCCGGGATCGCGGTGCGGGTGCTGCCCGTTTCCACTTTAACGTAGCCGCCATTGTGCAATTCCAGCTGATCCTTGACCAGTTCTGACGCGGGCGCGTGGCCGATTGCGATGAACAGACCCTTTGCGGGGATCTCGGTGATCTCTCCGGTCTCGACGTGCTTTACGCGCACAGCCTCGACGCCCAGTGGGTCCGTGGTACCGACGACTTCTTCGACCGCGTGATGCCACAACGTGACAATCTTGGGGTTCTTCATCAGACGATCCTGCAGGATCTTTTCGGCGCGCAGCGTGTCGCGGCGATGCACCAGCGTGACCTTGCTGGCGAAGTTTGTCAGGAACAGGGCCTCTTCCACAGCCGTATTGCCGCCCCCGACGACTACGATTTCCTGGCCGCGATAGAAAAAGCCATCACAGGTCGCGCAGGCGCTGACGCCGAAGCCTTTGAACTTTTCCTCGGACGGCAGGCCCAGCCATTTGGCGCGGGCACCGGTGGCCAGAATGATGGCATCCGCCGTCACAACCGCACCGCTGTCGCAGGTCGCGGTGAAGGGCCGCGTCGACAAAACCAGGGATGTCACGATGTCATGCACGATATTCGTGCCCATCGCGCGGGCGTGTGCTTCCATCCGGACCATCAGGTCGGGGCCCTGCACTTCGGTATCGCCGGGCCAGTTTTCGACCTCAGTCGTGGTGGTCAGCTGGCCACCCGGCTCGATCCCCTGGATGAGCATAGGTTCCAGCATGGCGCGGCTAGCATAGACGCCTGCTGTATATCCGGCGGGTCCAGAGCCGATGATCAAGACCTTGGTGTGTGTAGTGCGATCCGACATGGGATGCCTCCTGGTGGCTTTGATATGCATATAGGCGCGCGCGCGCGTGGTGAAAACCCACTGCGCATTGTCGGTTGTTGCGCAAGATTGTTATATTATTGCGCCCGCCGCGGCGACCGCGTATGAATTGCGAAATTCGAAAGAGGACGAAAACCATGCCAGGTGCCAAACTCGACGAGATTGACCGCATGATTCTTGCCGAATTGCAGGCTGACGGGCGCATGACCAACGTCGAGCTGGCCAAGCGGGTGGGAATTAGCGCGCCGCCTTGTCTGCGCCGTGTGCGCACACTGGAAGATCAGGGTTACATCCGCGGCTATCACGCCGACATCGACCCGCGCGAGCTGGGGTTCGAAGTTCAGGTTTTCGCCATGGTCGGACTAGTCAGTCAGGCAGAGGCGGACCTGAGCGCCTTTGAAGGGCGCTGCAAAGGTTGGTCGCTGGTCCGCGAATGCCACATGCTGAACGGCGAGGTTGATTTCATCCTCAAATGCGTCGCCCCCGACCTGCGGTCCTTTCAGCGGTTCCTGACCGAAGAACTGACCAGCGCGCCCAACGTGGCCAGCGTCAAGACGTCGCTGGTGATCCGGGGTGCCAAGGATGAACCAGGCGTCCCTTTTGATGTGCTCGAAGCACGGCTGGCCAAAGAGGCCTAGGTGTTTGATCCCAAGGTTTGATGGTGTGATCCTTTCTCAGGAATGGAGGGAAGCATAATGGGACAAGTTCGTCACGGGAGCGCGACGACCACGCACGCGGTCAGAGCAGCAATACAGCGATCGCAGGCTTCGCTCGCGCAGTTGAGCAGGGAGTTGTGCATCAATCCAGTTCTCAAGCCAGTCGCAAAGCGTCTCAAAGAGCGCGGAAAGGCACACAAACTCGTCATTACCGCAATCGCACGAAGGCTGGTCACAATCGCCAATGCCATCATCAAAACCGGCACACCTTGGCAGATTCAGTCCACTGAATAGACACAGTTGCTAGCCCACCACGGGTTCCAGTACCCATTCGCGCGCCTCTGGATATTTGTCGGCATCGAAATACTTAACCTTGGCCGCCAGAATACGCTTGCCGACAAGCTCTACCGCGCGCTGCCAAGTGGACGTGCCAACCATCGCGATACGCTTTGCTTGACCGGCGTGGGCCATGACCGTGTGCAGATGCGCCGCCATTGCGGCGGGGCCCTGCCAGCCATCAAATTCACGCAGATCCAGCAGCAGGCGGAATTCTTCGCCTTGCGTCACATGGGCGGCTAGCGCCTCGTTCGCGCGAGTGTAGGCATCCGGATCTAGTTCGCCAAGCAGGCGTAGTTCCATCGTGCCGGGGGCCAGTTCGGCGGCGTGGATCGTACCAAGAGATTCGCGCAGCCACAGACGCGCAGCATCAACGTCGGCATGGGCAAAGACCTGAACCGGGCACGGCATTAGTGGCGCAAAGGCGCGAGACGCCGCCCGGAAAAACCCCACATCCGTGGCCACGGCGATACGGTCGAAACCGCGCCAATGCGACAGCCCCATTTTGGAATCAGCCCATACTGCACCTGCATCCATACCGCTAAGGTCGCCGTCAACGATGACAAGCATGCGGATGTGGTCCGACGTTGAAAACGCCTGCTCTAGCGCGGGGGCGAGCGATTGCTCATAGTCCGCCTGCGTCAGACGGCCGGAGAAGCGGCATTCCAACATACCGGGCGTGGTGGTGGGTTTGATTGTGATCATCTGGCTGCTCCCATGCATCATTCAGGCTGGGCTGCATGGCCCGGCCGTCTACCATTATTTTAGGGGCAAAGCCGCCGGCCCACGTTGATCTGCGTCAAGCGGCGCTGAACAAGTCCCAATCGCACAGGGCGATGCGCGGATGCAGCAACGGGCCAAAGTCCGACAGCGCCGCCTTGTGCGGAAACAGCGACAGCAGCGCCGCCGCCACATCGCTGCGCAGGTTCAGGAAATGTGGTAAGCCGGGGTGCAAAGTTTCCACCTCGACCCCGTTGACGCTGATACTGGCATGATCCGCAAAGCCAAGCTGATAGGCGTGCACCAGCGCAATGGGTTGCACCGCCACGACGCTGCAGTGATCAAAAAAGTCCCGCGCAGGCACGAATGCGATGTTGTCGCTGGTCAAGCGCTGGATGCCGAGGGCAAGGTGGGCGTTACGTGCGGTCGGGCGCAACGCCTGATTCTGCGCGGGGCGGGACAGGCCCATCACCTCTGCCGTAATGCGGACCATAGCGCCGATATCGGCACGGGTCTGCGTGCTGCGTGGTACGATCAGCATTTGCCCGCGCCATTGCAGGACCTGCATCCCGTGGCTGGCCGTTAAAACCCGGTCGCCGGGCCAAAGGTCTTCGATCGCGCGCGGACAGGTATCGGCTTTTAGGATCGCGCCGTGTCCAATTTCACCAAAGCAATCTTCTAAAGCCGGAATAGGTGGCGCGCGACGCGGAGCCGGATCACATCATGACATCGGTCAGCCGCTTATCGCGGCCCGGCTGGAAACATGAAAAATCCGCGCGGCCAGAGGGATGAACCGCGCGGGACAGTCGGACCACAGGCAGGGAAAACCTGCGGCCGGGGGGAAGGGGAGTGTCAGCCTGCGAGGCTGATGCCTGCGGGCATCGGGGGCAAGGTGACCTTGACCTTGCGCACTTCGTTGTCCAGGTGTTGGGAAATCACGGCCTGACGGCGCAGGTCGCGCTCCCAAGGTTTCTTGGTGGTGCAGGCCTCAGCCTCGGAAATCATGCTGGTCATCCATCGCTTTTGCGTTGTCATGGGGTAGTCCTCTGAGTGTTTGTGTGGCTGCAAGCACTGCAGCTGATGGGACCACTGTCACCCCCGGCGGAGGCAGAATTTAGGCCATTCCTCAGATTTTAGTTTAAAATTTCAGAGCTACTCCTTGCGAATGGGGTGGCATTGTTGCGCCGGTGGAAACGCCATGTTTTTAGGGTGATTGGTCGCATATTCAGCACTAATCGCACCGCCAAGGGGCGTATTGTTTAGCAGATCAAGGCAGCATCTGGCCGCAGCCCGCCGCATTTGTGCCCGATTACAGCGAAATCGCAGAGATCAGACGACCATAGTCGGGATCCTTGCCATGCACGCTGCGGCGATAGGAAAAGAATCGCGTGGGATCCGCATATGTGCAATGCCGCGTCCATTCCGCCTGCATTACGCCAGCGCCGCGCAAACGGTGCAAGCCATAAGCGGGCAAATCGAAATGCAGCCGGTCCCCCTGCCCTATGATAAAGAAGCGCGCCGCGCCTTCGTCATGCGTGACAAAGTGGTCGCGGAACTCTGGCCCGACCTCATAGGCGCGTTGGCTGATCGTGGGGCCAATGACGGCGCGAATGTCGGCGGGGCGCGCGCCCAGCGCCTCCATCCCGGCGACGGTGGCGTCGATGACGCCGTTCAGCGCGCCTTGCCATCCAGCGTGGCAGGCCCCAATGACGCGGGCCACCGGGTCGGCAAAGAGGATCGGCTGGCAATCTGCGGTCAACACTGACAGGGCGACTCCCGTCGTGGCGGTGACAAGGCCGTCGGCCTTGGGCTTGTCCACGGGGGCGGCGGTAATGGCGACGACATCGGCGGAATGCACCTGATGTGCCCCAGCCAGCGCATCGTGGTCCACCCCCATCGCCGCCGCAACGCGGCCTCGGTTGATCGCCACGATGTCGGATTGATCGCTACTGCCAAAGCCGCAGTTCAGCCCGGAAAATACACCCGACGACGCACCCCCAACCCGGGTAAAGAATCCGTGTCGCACAGGGTCAAGCAAAGGCGCAGTAATGATGTCCAGTGTCATGCGGTCAGTCCCGGTGGTGGGGTGGCGCTATCGGGGTAAATCCCGATCACCTTGAAGTGGTCGCCCATATCGGTGGGGTGGGTCAAGCGGCGATGTGCGGCGATATGCGCGTCCAGCGCTGGGCCAGACAGCGCAGCGGCCAGAGTTTGCGCACGCTGCGTGATGCCAAGGCGTTCCAGAAACACGCCCTGCGGTGTCAGCCGGGTATGACGCGCAGGGGCGGCGGCGGCGGCCAGCGCTGCAAAATCCACGTGGGCCGTCAGGTCCGCTTGCCCGGGGGCAGCCAACGGATCCGCGACCTTGTGCCCCTGCACCGCCTGAAAGGTATCGCCCAGCGACGTCCAGTCGCCGTAGTCGATGATCAACGCAGCCCCGCCATGCCTTGCGATGCGCGCGCCCAGCGTGGCAGTGATCGGGGCCAGCGCGGGGCAAAGCTCAACCAGATCGCCGTCCCGGGTATCATCCATCCGGTGCACCAGGGCCGCCAGCGGCGCAGCCTCGGTCAGGCCAAAGGCAAGTTGATCGCCTTGCAGGCCAACGACGACCTCTCGCCACCCGCCCCCGTCACGGCGGAACTGGCGGATCGGCAACGCGTCAAAAAACTCGTTGGCGACAAACAGCAGCGGCTGCTCTGGCAATTGATCGACGTGGTCCAGCCAGATCGCCCCCGGCACGCGCGTCGCCTGCGCCGCCCGCAGGGTGGCCGATGCCTCAATCAAATGAACGCGGGCGGCGGCATGAAAGCCCGGCACGCCGCGGGTGGCACGCAGAATATCCGCCATCAGCGTGCCCCGCCCCGGCCCCGCCTCTGCCAGCGTAAAGGGGGCGGGTGCCCCCTGATCCAGCCAGTTCTGCGCCAGACACAGGCCGATCATCTCGCCGAACATCTGACTTATCTCAGGCGATGTGATGAAATCTCCGCCTGCGCCAAAAGGATCGCACGTCGCGTAATAGCCATAAGCCGGATCCAGCAGGCAGACGACCATGTAATCGGCCAGCGTCATCGGTCCGCTTTGGGCAATCCGCGACCTAAGCTGCGCCGCCAGCGTCACCGGCGGCGCGACAGCACGATCAGGCTGACCCCAAAGATGAACATCGGCAGCGACAGGCATTGTCCCATGGTCAGACCCCAGTTTCCGAAATCCAGCGCCCAGCCTAACGGGTTGCCGGTTCCGCGAAACTGTGCATCCGGCTGGCGCACAAATTCCAGCATGAACCGCACCAGCGCATAGCCTGCACAGAACACGCCGGTCGTCAGCCACGGAAACTTCAGCGCGCCGCGGCGGTAAACTAGGAACAAAAGCACCGCGCCCAGCACAAGACCTTCGAGGGCGGATTCATACAACTGGCTGGGATGACGCGCGCACAGGCCAACGACACCCAGACAATCCTGCGCCGCCGCCGATGGGAACACGACACCCCACGGCAGGTCCGTAGCGCGCCCCCACAACTCGTCATTGATGAAGTTCGCGATGCGCACCAACAAAATAGCCGGTGTCGCAGCCAGCGCGGTCACGTCGGCCATCGACCCCAACGGCACGCCACCTCGACGGGCAAACACATAGACCGCCAGCACGACCCCCAGAAAACCGCCATGGAACGACATGCCGCCGGTCCAGATCGCCGGGATTTCCAGCGGGTGGGTCAGATAATAGCCCGGCTGATAGAACAGACAGTAACCCAAACGCCCACCAGCAATCACGCCGACGACAATGTAGGTCAGGTAATCTTCCATTCGCGCTGGGGTGATCGGCGGCGCGTCGCGCCACAGCGCCGGACGCTTCAGGGCGGCAGCAATCATGCGATAGCCGATCGCGATCCCCACGATATAGGCCACCGCATACCAGCGCAGCGCAAAGGTCGCACCAAAAAGCGTGACCGATAAAATCTCGGGCGAGACATCGGGAAAGGGAATGGCAGCCAACATAGTGCTATTCCTGTGGCGCGGCCAAGGCGAAGTCAACCGCCCGCTTGCAGCCCCGCTATGACAACACCATATGGGATGGGAAACGGGGGCCGCCCCCGCAACCGGATGGAGAAACATGATGCAACCCAAGGGCAAGATTTTCGACGACCTCAGCAGCCTGATGACCAACGCCATGGGCGTGGCCCAAGGGGCCCGCGACGAGGCTGGCAATGCGATGAAATCTATGATGGACCGCTGGCTGGCCGACCGCGATCTGGTCACCCGCGAAGAATTCGATGCCGTGCGCACGATGGCCCAAAAGGCCCGTGAAGAAAACGCGGCCCTGTCGGCGCGCATCGCCGCGCTGGAAGCAAAGAAAGACTAACAGCACCACCATCACAAGACCAAAGGCCCCGCGCTGCTGCCATCCGGGGCCTTTATTATGCGCCGCGAAACTCGGCCCACCATCATCTTGCCAAAAATACACACTCTCAAATGCATTGGCGAAGCCAATTGCACCTGAAAGGCATCTGGTTTTCACCAGAATACCGGACGTCACTCCTCGCCGAAAATTACCCCGGTCAGGCTCAACCCGCGATCGAAAGCACCGTTCTGCAAGAATGCCAGAACCTGCGCCATGACGAGCGGATTGTTCATCATGAACGTATGGGTCACCGGCAGCACGATGTGGTCCTGCATCCCCGTCAGTCGCGTACTGGCCACGCTAACCTTGCCATCATCACCGCCATCGATGACCACCGAATAGACTGGGTTCACGCTGCGCGAACCTGCGATGATCCCCAGCTCATATCCTTCCGCCCCCGGCAATTCATTGGGAAAGCTTTCCGCATCCGTGCCCAGCTGCATACCAGCCGGGCCGTGGATCCACTGAAACGACTCCCATTCGCCAAAGACATCGACCAGATCGGACCCTTCATTGGGCGGTGCCAGCATGACCACGCGGCCCAGATTGTCCGGGTGATGATTCACCAGATAGGCACGGATCAATATGCCGCCCATGGAATGGGTGACGACGTTCACCCGCCGATCACCGCAGGCTGCAACATCTTGCCCGACGTTCTCGGCCACCAGCTTTTGGATCGGATCTTCGGTGGACGGATAGCCGCGGTTCACGACGAAATATCCCTTGCCCTCCAGATAAAGCTGCATGGGCGTCAGGCTGATTTCACTCCGCGCAAGGCCGTGCAGCAACACGACACATTCGCGCGACTGCGCCACGACCGGCCCCCCGCGGGAACAGGCAATCAGCAGAACAAGCAGGGTCGGGGTGATATATTTCATGGACCACCGATAGCATTCCTGCGGCAAACTCCCAGCCCTGCGCTTGCACTAACTTGCGCCACCGGTCAGACTTCCCAAATGTCACGCCCGCCCCGCACCGCTGTCCGCGCCATTATCCTTGATCAAGGCCGCCTGCTGCTGGTCAACGCCTACGCCGGGCGCACCGACCTGTGGTGTGCACCCGGCGGCGGAGTCGAGGCGCACGCCAGCCTACCGGACAACCTGATCCGAGAGGTGCATGAGGAAACCGGGCTGAGCATCACCGTCGGTGCCCCCTGCCTTATGAACGAGTTCCACGACCCCGAGCGCGACTTCCACCAGATCGACATCTACTTTCACGCCGCCATCGCACACGGCGCGGTGAACCCGGATTGGGCGGACCCCGAAGGCATCGTCACCCACAGCCGCTGGGTGACCAAAGACGAAGCGCAGGTCTTGCGTATTAAGCCCGACGCACTGATCCACGCGGCCTGGGGTGACGGCGAAGCCATCCTTTACGATCCGCTAGAGCCAATCATCCGCTAGCCTGCGGTGTCTTCAGCCAAAAGCGGCAGGATAGGACAGATTCTGCTGCGGCACCTTGGCCCCGGCACCCGCCAGTGATGTGTGGTCGATAGGAAAGGGCGATGTCAGCGCCGCCGCAGCAGAGGCGACAAAGCCCGCCTTGGCATAAAATGCAGGCTCTCCCAGCACGGCAATAATAGTCTGCGTCTGATCGGCCCAAGCCGAAAGCTGCGATAGCAGGCGCCGCCCATGCCCCCGCCCTTGCCAGTCCGGCGCGATCGCGACCGGTGCAACGCATAGCCAACCCGCCGGGGCCTTCATCGCAGACAGGGCGTAATAGCCAATTATCCCGTCCCCAAGCGGGATCACTTGCTCGCCCCTGATGGCCCCATCGCGGCGCAAGGCATGGACAAGGGTGACCTCTTCATCGCCGCCAAACGCGGCTTTCAGCAGCGCGTCGATGGCGGGAATGTCGTTTGAACTGGCGGTGCGGATGAAGCCGGGAAATTGCATGTCCCCTTCATGCCGCCTCGCCGCGCGCTTGCCAAGCCAATCTTGATCTGTGGTCCACGATTAAGCGGCCTTTAATGTTCGCCCCCCTACGGTGTTTCACGTCGAAAGGTAGCGAGATCGCGATGTTCGAGTAGAAGATCAATCAAGCCACGGCGCATACCGCACAATTGCTGAACCAGCCGGACTTTTTTCGTCGGCATCATCGGCGGTCTGACCTAACTGCTGGAAACCATCATCAGGATTCAGAGGGTTTCGTCAGCACTGTCGGCGGCAATATCGGGCACAGGGTTTCCAGCCTCTACCCGGCAGGGCCTGACAGCGCCGACCCCGAACCACTAGCGCAAATTTTAGCCGGTCTGAAGGCGCAGGTCGGGGGCGATTTCAAGCTGGTATCTGCCGATGACAACCAGGTCGTGCTTACCGTCGGCTGCGGTCCATTTGATGACAAGGTGTCGGGCCGCCCATCCCTGTGCATGATGACGACAAACGTCTTTGGCCGCGTGGTGGCGGACCGCAACGGCTATGCTCATGTCAACATCGACACGGCGATCGCGCGCGATGACGACCGTTGTCATATCGTCGTGGCGCTCAAACTTAACGAAGCCGCGCCGACGCCCGGCGTCGAATTCATAGCAGAGTAATCAGATGGAACGCCGCCTGATTGAAACGATGCTGTCGTTCAGCTCAGAGGCCTGCATCGTACTAGACTGGACATTGCAGGTTGTTGCAGGAAAATGCAGAATGCCGTCGCAATAAAGTGTCTTTTGCGCTCCTCTATATCGACAAGAACGGCCCCAAGGCGATCAATGATGCCTTGGGGCATAACGCTGGCGATCAGGCGATCCAGACGCTGGCCAAGGCGGTCTAGGAAAACTCTCGCAACCGCGTTTTTGCGGCCCGTATCCGCGGTGACGAATTCGCCCTGCGGGCCTTCACGTCCGGTCCATCCACGTCCTGCGCGACATCGGCGAAGCGATCGCAACCGCTCTTGCGCAACACAGTGTCACACTGCCGGGCGAGCGAGTGCACCAGTTATCCGCAGCGATGGGAATCGCCCGCCCCCCCCGTGACGGGGACTCGGTCCAGTCGATTGAGAAGGCCGCCGACCGCGTGATGTACGACAGCAAACGCATGGTGCTGACGACCGTGATCGCAGGTGATCCCAAGAATAGGGCAATTTTCCTGCTTGGGCATTTCCGGCACAGCGCGGCGCACATGCGGTCCTTACGGCCAATAGCCTCCGCCGCCTGACAGATGGCCCGCTTGCAGACGGCGGATTACCGGGGCCTTTGGTCGCAACAAGCATCACATAGGAAGATTGCCTCACATAGAAAAACGGGCCCGCAGCATGCGCTGTGGGCCCGTATATCGTTATGATCGGATCGTTCAGATCGAAAAATCGTCTGTTCGGCAATTTGTGGGGGATTTGGGCATTTTCAAGCAAACCCCTGCCACCCCCACTGGAATCGTTCAGGCCTAACGGCCCAACCGATTCTTACATCATGCCGCCCATGCCGCCCATTCCGCCCATGTCGCCGCCGCCGTTGCCGCCGTCTTTCGACGGACGATCAGCAACCATAGCTTCGGTCGTGATCAGCAGGCCAGCAACCGATGCTGCGTCCTGCAGTGCGGTGCGTACGACCTTTGCGGGGTCGATGACGCCGAACTTGAACATGTCGCCATATTCTTCAGTCTGAGCGTTGAAGCCGAAGGTCGGATCGGTGCTTTCGCGGATCTTGCCAGCCACAACCGAGCCGTCCACGCCGGAGTTTTCGGCGATCTGACGCAGCGGTGCTTCCAGCGCCTTGCGGATGATCGAGATGCCAACGTCCTGATCAGAGTTCGCACCCTTCAGACCGTCAAGTGCCTTGCCAGCCTGAACCAGAGCAACACCGCCACCAACGACGACGCCTTCTTGCACAGCAGCGCGGGTTGCGTTCAGTGCGTCGTCGACGCGGTCCTTACGCTCTTTCACTTCAACTTCGGACATGCCGCCGACGCGGATGACAGCAACACCGCCAGCCAGTTTGGCCACGCGCTCTTGCAGCTTCTCTTTGTCGTAGTCGGACGTGGTCTCTTCGATCTGGCCGCGGATCTGGGTGACCCGTGCTTCGATCTCGGCCTTTTCGCCAGCACCGTCGATGATGGTGGTGGTGTCCTTCGTGATCGTCACGCGCTTGGCAGAACCCAGCATGTCGATGGTCACGTTTTCCAGCTTCATGCCCAGATCTTCGGAGATGACCTGACCGCCGGTCAGGATCGCGATGTCCTGCAGCATGGCCTTCCGACGATCACCAAAGCCCGGTGCTTTGACGGCAGCGACTTTCAGGCCGCCACGCAGCTTGTTGACGACCAGCGTGGCCAGAGCCTCGCCTTCAACGTCTTCCGAGATGATCAGCAGCGGCTTGCCGGACTGAATCACGGATTCCAACAGGGGAACCATTGGCTGCAGCGAGGATAGCTTCTTTTCGTGAAGCAGGATCATCACGTCATCCAGCTCAGCCGTCATCTTCTCGGTGTTTGTCGTGAAGTAAGGCGACAGGTAGCCACGGTCGAACTGCATGCCTTCGACGACATCGGTCTCGGTCTCGAGGCCTTTGTTCTCTTCGACGGTAATGACACCCTCGTTACCGACTTTTTGCATCGCATCAGCAATCTGACGACCGATTTCAGCTTCGCCGTTTGCAGAGATCGTGCCGACCTGTGCAACTTCGTCGCTGTCGTTGACAGGACGTGAAGCTGCTTTGATCGCTTCGACGACTTTGGCTGTTGCCAAGTCGATACCGCGCTTCAGGTCCATCGGGTTCATGCCGGCGGCGACTGATTTCATGCCTTCGCGGACGATAGCCTGAGCCAGAACGGTTGCAGTTGTCGTGCCGTCACCAGCTTCATCGTTGGTGCGCGACGCGACTTCCTTGACCATCTGCGCGCCCATGTTCTCGAACTTATCTTCCAGTTCGATCTCTTTGGCGACAGAAACACCATCCTTCGTGATGCGCGGTGCGCCGAAGGACTTATCAAGAACGACGTTACGACCCTTTGGGCCGAGAGTCACCTTGACGGCGTCTGCGAGGATGTTCACGCCGCGCAGCATACGATTGCGGGCGTCGGTGCCGAATTTGACGTCTTTAGCTGCCATTTTCATGTGCTCCTAAAAATTGTGTAGTGGGTTGGAAAAGCGGTAGGCGGCTAGCGCCCTGCCCCGACATCAAACGATGCCAAGGTATCCTGGCATTACATGATGCCGAGGATGTCGCTTTCCTTCATGATCAGCAGGTCTTCGCCATCAAGCTTGACCTCGGTGCCGGACCACTTGCCGAACAGGATCTTGTCGCCAGCCTTGACGGCCATTTCGATCAGCTCGCCGTTGTCCTTGCGGGCACCGGTGCCGACAGAGACGATTTCGCCTTCAGCAGGCTTTTCCTTAGCGGAATCAGGGATGATCAGACCGCCCTTGGTCTTGTCTTCGCCTTCGATGCGACGGACCAGCACGCGGTCGTGCAGAGGTTTAAATGCCATCTTGTGAACCTTCCTTGAAGCGTTTCAAATTTCGTTAGCACTCACCTAGGCCGAGTGCCAGCGGGGTGTATTTAGGCACCCGCGCGGCACCTGTCAACCGGATTGAACGCGATCAGCCAAGGCTTCTGGCGCACCTTCGCATCCCGCCTTAAGGTCGGCGAAATGCCGCCACCCAAGGAGCCGCAATGCGTGCCTTTCTGATTGCTTTTCTAATCGCGATGACCGGCCCAGCGCAGGCCCTGTGCAGTGGCCCCGACGTGCGCAGCATGCTCACAGATACGGACCAGGCCGCGGTCGCGCAGGCGGTGGCGGATACACCTTATGGTCAGGGCAAGTTCTTTAATGCGGCCAAAGGCGATGCGCAGATCACTGTCATCGGCACAATGCATCTTTTCGATCCCCGCCTTGTCCCGCTCGCCGCCCGCGCGGCCCCCATCGTCGCGGCAAGCGACCTGCTGCTGGTCGAGGCGGGGCCGCAGGAAAAGGCCGATCTGATGCAGGCCATGGCAACGGACCCAACACTTATTTTCATGCCGGACGGTCCGACCCTGCCCGAGCGAATGGACGAGGGGACTTGGCAATTAATCGTGCAGGCCGCTGGCGACCGCGGTATCCCCGCGATCCTCGTGGCCAAGATGCAGCCTTGGTATGTCGGTCTGACACTAGCGATTCCGCCCTGCGCCATCGCTAACCTACAATCAGGCAAGGACGGGCTGGACGGCATGATCATCGATCAGGCGGTGGCGGCGGGCGTGGACGTGCAGCCGCTGGAGCCGTGGGACACCCTTTTCAACCTGATGCGCAGTGCCCCTATCGACATGCAGGTCGATCAGCTGAGGCTGACCATGTCGCCGCCCGACCTGCAGGTCGCGATGTTCGCCACCATGCTGGACAGCTACTTTGCCGGGAATATCGCCGAACTCTGGCACGTCTCGCGCGCCGCAACCCACCTGCTGCCGAACATCAACGCCGCAGAGGCGGACACCCTATTCGATCTGTCGGAACAGCAATTGCTAACGGACCGCAACCGCGCCTGGATACCCGTGATTGAAGACGCTGCCGCCAACCACAGCCGCATCACCGTCGCGGTCGGCGCGGCCCACCTGCAAGGTCAGACCGGCCTGATCAACCTACTGAAACTGGCGGGGTGGGCTATTACGCCACTCTAGCTTTCATCCCAATCCGCCAGCCCCCGCCGCCCCGCCGCCGTCAGGTCATAGACGCCGCGCCGGATGCGGGTGAACCAGCCATAGTGGTCATCCGCCATAATTCGCGTGGCGTCAGGGACTTCAGCCCAATCTTTAATCCGCGCGCCAGTGGATTCGCCGTGAACCGCCAGAAACCGGGCGCAGGCGACAGCATCTTGCCGATACCCGGTCACCAACCCATGCCGCGTCGCGCCGCCTGCGTTGGGATCACCCTTTAGCCGCGCGAACTTCTTCTTGATCGCCTTCGCCTTCTTGGGCGACTTGCGCGGCGTAAAGGGTGCAGGATCGGCCAACACCTCGACAAATCCATCGCGCAATCGGACAGTCATCACCCCCAGCCGCAGCCGCCGCGCCAACCCTACATTGGTCAGCATTGCTTTGCGCTGCCCGCCCGCGGGCACAGCAAGATAGACGTGATCCGTCACCGCCTGTCGCGCGATGCCCTGATGGAACAGCGCCAGTGAAAAGCCGGTCTTCAGCTCGACCACCAGCATCTGATCGGACTTCATGCCGACAACGTCGGCCGCGCCAACCTCGCCCTTCACGTCATAGCCGAGGCGGGTCAGATGTGCCTTAATGGCTGGATATAGGTCTGCTTCGCGTGGCTTGGCCATTGTGTTCCCGACTTGCGTGACAGCACGCGCCATCACTACTATAAGGCGGCCAAATCATTCCTGAGCATAGGCGAAATGACAATGACCACCCTGATCTTCGGCCACAAATCCCCTGACACCGATTCCACCGGGTCCCCCCTGATCTGGGAATGGTTTCTGAAGGACGCAGGCGTCGATGCCAAGGCCGTCCTGCTGGGCAAGCCCAACACCGAGGCCGCCTTTGTCGCTAAACGCTGGGGGTTTGAACAGCCCGAAATCGTCCGCGACGTGACTGACGGCCAAGCCTGCGTCATCGTTGACACCAACAACCCAGCGGAATTGCCCGAAAACATCAACGGCGCTGATGTGCAGGCGATCATCGACCACCACCTGCTGGTCGGCGGCATCAAGACCAAGGGCCCGATCGACATCACGATCCGCCCGCTGGCCTGCACCGCCACGATCATGCATCAGCTGATGGGCGACAAGGCCGCCAAGATGCCCGAAGACATTAAGGGCCTGATGCTGTCCTGCATCCTGTCCGACACGTTGGCCTTCCGGTCGCCCACGACCACCCCGGTCGACCAGAAGCTGGCCGAAGATCTCGCCGCTGATCTGGGCATCGATATCGCCTCTTACGCCGAAGAAATGTTCGCCGCCAAATCCGACGTCAGCGCCTTCTCTGACGCCGACCTGCTGCGCATGGACTCCAAGGAGTACGAGATCGACGGCACCAAATTCCGCGTCTCCGTTTTGGAAACCACTTCGCCCGCGGTCGTGCTGGACCGCAAGGATGCGCTGATCGCCGCCATGCCCGCCGTCGCCGCCGAAGACGGCGTCGATCAGGTGCTGCTCTTCGTCGTGGACATAATCCGCGAAGAAGCTACCATGATGCTACCGAACGATCTGACGAAACAGGTAGCCAAGGCATCGTTTGACGCCGATACCACCAACGACACGGTCGTCCTGCCCGGCGTGATGAGCCGCAAAAAGCAGATCATCCCGTTCCTCAAAAAATAAGCGGGCCTCAAAAAATAAGCAGACGGCCCCCCCGGCCTTTCCTCGCTTTCTCGCCAAAATACTCCCGCCGGAGGCACCGACACTTGCCACCGGCGCACACGCCCTGACCGGCGCACCATACGCCATTCAATTGGCCAGATATACTCCAGCCGGAGGCATCCTAGCCGCCGCCAACAGCCCCCTCGCAAAAGGCACCGCCATGACTCAGATTGTCCATAGCTTCCTCGATATCGCCGGTGACTATGACGCCGCCTTCGTCGACCTTTGGGGCTGCATGCACAACGGCCTGACGGCCTTTCCGGACGCTGTCAAAGCGATGCAGGACTATCGCGGTGTCGGTGGCCGCGTGATCCTTGTCACCAACGCCCCGCGCCCTTGGATCTCGGTTCAGAAACAAATTCAGGGCATGGGTATTCCAGACGACTGCTGGGACGCCATCGCAACATCCGGTGACAGCGCCCGCGCTGCCATGTTCGCAGGTGCCGTCGGCAAGAAGGTCTGGTTCATGGGTGAAGATCACGACCAAAGTTTCTTTAAACCGATGGAACTGCTGTCCGATCAGGTCGAAATTGCCCAAGTCCCGCTGGACGAAGCGGACGGCATCGTCTGCTGCGGCCCCGCTGACCCGCACGCCGATCCCGCCGTCTATCGCCCGCAATTTCTGGCTGCCAAGCAGCGCGGTCTTAAACTGCTTTGCGCGAACCCCGATATCGTCGTTGATCGCGGCGAAAGCCGTGAATGGTGCGCCGGGGCGCTGGCAAAACTCTATACCGAAATGGGCGGCGAAAGTCTGTATTTCGGCAAACCACATCCGCCAATCTATGATCTTGCCCGGCGGCGGCTGTCGCAACTGGATGGCGGCGCGGACCTGACGCGGATCATCTGTATCGGTGATGGCATCCACACCGACATCCTTGGCGCGCAACAAGAGGATCTGGATTCGCTGTTCATCACCGGCGGTCTGGCCGCGGCAGATACGGAAACGACCGACCTGCATCCCGCCGGCCCCGCGCTTGAAACCTACCTTGCCACGCAGCAGGTCAACCCGACCTATGCAATCGGTTTTCTGCGTTGAACCAGTAGCCTTACGAACTAAGGCCCAGTTGACATTTTGCACTCGCAGCGTAATTAAGTTACAAAAAAGAACCTAATTGAGGTTTTTTGTAACTTTTAGGAGTACGCCATGCTCGACAACAGCCCCCGCGGCACCATCGTGATTGAAAACTTGGAAGTCGGCATGATGCGGTCCCTGCGCAAAGTCGTGACCGATCAGGACATCGAAATGTTCGCCGAGGTCAGCACCGACCGAAATCCGGTGCATCTGGACGACGCCTATGCGCAGGACACGATCTTTGAAGGCCGCATCGCCCACGGCATGCTGACAGCCGGGCTAATCTCTGCCGTGATTGGCGAGCAGCTGCCCGGCCATGGCACTGTCTATCTCGCGCAATCCCTGCGTTTTTTGGCCCCTGTGCGCCCCGGCGACACTGTTACGGCAGAGGTCGAAGTCACCGAAATCGACCACAAAAAGCGCAAGGTGACGCTGGACACCCGCTGCCTTGTGGGCGGAAAAAAGGTGCTGACCGGCGAAGCCGTCGTTCTGGCCCCCTCCGGCAAGTTCGACTAAGAGGCTACCGCCCGGCCTTGCGGGCGGCTTGCGCCAAACGTCATCTGCGGGCGACTTGCGCCCGACGCAGCGCCGCGATACGCAAACTCCATGCGCATCATTCGTGACACCCTCTACCTTGATCCCAGCGACCGCGGTGCTGCCGCGGCCATCGGCAACTTCGACGGTGTCCATCTGGGCCACCGGGCCGTCATCGACGCCGCCCTTGATGCCGCGACCCAGCTTGGCGCGCCACGAGGCCTGATGACGTTCGAGCCGCATCCACGCGAGTTCTTTGCCCCGGATGCCCCGCCCTTTCGCCTGATGAACGCCGAAGCGCGCGCGAATGAGCTGGCCAAACAGGGCGTCGAAAAGCTTTACGAGGTGCCGTTCAACGCCGCCCTCGTCGCGCTGAGCCCCCGTGATTTCGCACAGACAGTGATCCATCACCGCCTTGGCCTGGCCCATGTCGTGATCGGGGCCGACTTCTGCTTTGGCAAGGGTCGTGCCGGGAACGCCACTGACCTGCAACGGTACGGTGCCGAAATGGGCTTTGGCGTCACCATCGCCCCTATGGTCGCGCTGCAAAGTGGGCGCGTCAGCTCGACCGCGATCCGTACCGCGCTGACGGACGGCAACCCGCGCGAAGCCGCCGCTATGTTGGGCCACTGGCATCGCATCGTTGGCGAAGTCATTCGCGGCGACCAGCGCGGCCGCGAACTGGGCTATCCCACTGCAAACATGTCGATCGCGGGCCTGCACCCGCCCAAATTTGGCGTCTATGCCGTGCGTATCGATATCGCAGCTGGGCCGCATCAGGGCCGCTATGACGGGGCCGCCAGCATCGGTGTGCGCCCGATGTTCGACGGCGACGCCCCCAATTGTGAAACCTTCATCTTTGATTTCAAAGGCGACCTTTACGGCCAGCACATCAGCGTCGCCCTTGTCGATTACTTGCGGCCCGAGCTGAAGTTCGACGGCCTGCCCGCCCTAATCGAACAGATGGACGCCGACTGCGCGCAAGCGCGAAGGATCCTGTCCGATGTCTGACGCCATTGACCGCAGCGGCCTGCGCCCCCGCTTCTGGAAAACCATCGCGATGGAAAAGCTGTCCCGCCCGGAATGGGAAGCGCTGTGCGACGGCTGCGGCAAATGCTGCCTGAACAAGCTGGAAGACGAGGACACCGGCGAAGTCGCCCTGACCCGCGTGGCTTGCCGTCTGCTGGACAACGAATCCTGCCTGTGCGCCCGTTATGAAGTGCGGCACAAATTCGTGCCCGAATGTATCGTGCTGACGCCCAAGACCATTCAGGACAATATGTATTGGCTGCCTCAGACCTGCGCTTACCGGCTGGTGGCCGAAGGGCGCGATCTGTACCCGTGGCATCCCCTGCTGTCAGGTGATCCAGACAGCCCCCATACCGCCGGCGTCACCATGCGCGGGCAGACCCTGTCCGAAGTCGAAGTGAACGACGACGAATGGGAAGACCACATCATCGAGGAACCGACGTAAATGTTTTTCACCTCTGACAATGCTGGCCCCGCCCACCCTTGCGTCCTGCAGGCGCTGGTTGACGCAAACACCGGCTATGCCAGCGGCTATGGTGCCGATGAAGGCATGACCCGCGTGCGCGCCATGATCCGAGAGATTTTTGAGGCCCCCGAGGCCGCCGTGCATCTGGTCGCCACCGGGACTGCCGCAAATTCCCTGACCCTCGCCACGCTGACCAACCCGTGGGAGACGATCTTTTGCAGCCCCATGGCGCATATCCACGAAGACGAATGCAACGCGCCTGAATTCTATACAGGCGGCACGAAACTGACGCTGGTTCCCGCTCAAGATGCCAAAATGACACCCACCGCCTTGCGCACGTCCATTCTGGGCGAGGAAACACGCGGCGTTCATGGCCCCCAGCGCGGCCCAGTGTCAGTCACGCAGGCCACGGAAAAAGGCACGGTCTATTCCGTGGAAGAGCTTCAGGCGCTGACCGGGGTCGCGCGTGACTTCGGGCTAAAAACCCATATGGACGGTGCCCGTTTCACCAATGCGTTGGTGTCGCTCGATTGCTCCCCGGCTGAAATGACGTGGAAGGCCGGGATTGACGCTGTCAGCTTTGGCGGGACCAAGAACGGCCTGCTGGGCGTCGAGGCCTGCATCTTTTTCGACCCCGGAGCGTCTTGGGAATTCGAGCTGCGGCGCAAACGCGGCGCGCATCTGTTTTCAAAGCACCGCTTTCTGTCCGCCCAAATGGAGGCTTATCTAACGGGCGATCTTTGGCTCACGCTGGCCCGGCAGGCCAATGTCGCCTGCGCCCGTATGATCGCAGGATTGCAAACTGCACCGGGCGTTCAGGTGCAGTTCGCGTCGCAGTCCAACGTTGTTTTCTTTGAAGCGCCCCGCGCCCTGCATCAGCGGATGCTCTCAGCTGGTGCGCATTACTACGTTACGTCCGGCGATCCGGACAACGGCCCGGCAGACGAGGTCCTGACCGGGCGGCTGGTCTGCGACTGGTCAACCGATCACGCCGCGATCGATCAGTTCATTGCGCATCTAACGCTATAATCCTCGCCACGTCGGCCACATGGGTCATCGGGACCATGTGGCCAGCCCCCTGCACCACATGATCCCGGGCCTGCGGCACCGCGGCACAGATGGCGGCATGGATCGCCGGGATTATAGGCAATGACAATTCCCCACGGACCAGCGTGACCGGCATCGACAGTTCCGACAGTCGAGCTGCGACGCTGTGGATATCATCATGAATCGACGGCCCGCCCGCGATGATCAGCGGCATCCGCTTGGCAACCGCCGCGCGGGTATGATCCGGCAAAGCCTCCCATGCCCCCCCGCCCCAATCACCGTGAAACAGCCGCGCTGCGGTATCCAGATCATCGGTGCCATAGGCGTCATAGATCGGCGTGAACCGCGCCACGTTATCAGCCAGCGCTGCAGGATCGGTGGCCAGCGCAAAATACACTGGCTCTATCAGCGTCAGCCGCGCAACGGCCTGCGGGTGATCCAACGCCATGCGCAGGGCGATTGTCGCGCCAAACGAATGACCGATGACATGCATCGGCCCTTGAAACAGGTCCAGCGCAGCAACGGCGTTGGCGGTCTGATAATCGCTCTGTCGATCCCAACCCTGCGATTTGCCATGCCCCAACAAGTCCATCAGGACCGATCCGCCCGGCAAGGACTTTGCCAGAGACACCAGCGCTTCTGACCGGGCAAGCGTGCAGTGCAGCAACAAATTGGCTGGGGCTTCGCCCAGCCTCAGCACGTTGACGTCGTAGCCTGCGTGCGCCTCGACGCTCATCAGATGCGTCCGGCCAGATGCGCTTCCAGATCGTCAAGGCGATCCTCGCCCCAGAACCGCTGATCGCCGTCCGTGATGAAGAATGGCGCACCAAAAACACCAAGACGCACTGCGTCCTCTGTGTTGCGGTGATAGGCCTCTGCCCCGTCCAGCAGGCCTTTATCGGCCAGCATCGGATCAAAGCCAGCGGCTGTCAGGCAATCGCGGATCACGTCATCCTCTGCGATGTTGCGATCCTCCAGCCAGCAGGCGCGGGTGATGCCCGCAACCAAAACCCCAATATCGCCACCACCCGTAGCCTGCGCCGCGATCACGGCATAAGAACTTGGTGCGGGATTCGTCGGAAAAAACGCAGGCTTGGCGTTCATTGGATTGCCCGTAATCGCGGCGCGCCGGCGCATGTCCTGCATCCGGTAATCCTGCCGGTTTGGATGCCGTTCCGCCGGCGGCTGCCCTCCGGTGCGCGAAAAAACATTCATCAGGTCAATCGGGCGATATGTGATCGTCGCGCCATGTGCCTTTGCAATCTCTGCCGGGCGCACCCCGCACAGATAGGTATAGGGGCTGATGGTGGCGAAGAAGTAGTCGATGTGAGCCATTTTAGTCAGCCTTTCAAGCGTTGGTGTTTTCGGGACCGTAGCGGTGTGCTAGGCGGTGTCAACGCGGGCGATTCCGCAAGCATTCGATAAGGACCCCCCATGGCGAACCTGCACGAACCCAAGCTGATTTCCGGCAACGCGAACCGTCCTCTGGCCGAAGCCGTCGCAGCGCGCATGTCAATGCACCGTGGCATGGACGTCAACTTGGTGGATGCGCGGGTCGAACGGTTCAACGACGGCGAGATCTTTGTCGAAGTATTCGAAAACGTGCGCGGCGAGGATATGTATATCATCCAACCGACGTCGAACCCGACCAACGACAATCTGATGGAGCTTCTGATCATCGCCGACGCCCTGCGCCGGTCGTCAGCAGCCCGGATCACCGCCGTCATGCCCTATTTCGGCTATGCCCGCCAAGATCGCCGAAGCAAGGCCCGAACCCCGATCACTGCCAAGCTGGTCGCCAATATTCTGGTTGAGGCGGGGATCGAGCGCATTTTGACGCTGGACCTGCACGCCACGCAGATTCAGGGGTTTTTCGACATCCCTGTCGATAACCTTTATGCTAGCCCGGTTTGGGCGCTGGACGTCATGCACAACTTCAAGGACCAGATGGACGATATTATGGTCGTATCCCCGGACGTCGGCGGCGTGGCCCGTGCCCGCGATCTGGCCCAGCGTATTGGCGCACCCCTGTCCATCGTAGACAAGCGCCGCGGCAAGCCCGGCGAAGTCGCCGAGATGACTGTCATCGGTGACGTCAAAGACCGCGTTTGCCTGATTGTGGACGACCTTGTCGATACTGCCGGCACCCTATGCAAGGCTGCCGAAGTGCTAATGGAAAACGGCGCACGTGAAGTGCATTCGTACATCACGCACGGTGTGCTGTCGGGCCCGGCGATTGAACGGGTAAGTAAGTCCGTGATGAAAAATCTGGTGATCACCGACACGATCATGCCAAAGCCGGAAACTGTCTCCTGCCCGAACATCCGCATCGTGAAAACCGCGCCTATCTTTGCGCAGGCGATCCTGAACACATGGAACGGCACCTCTGTATCGTCGCTGTTCAACCACAAGACGCTACAGCCGATCTACGAAGGCGTGTACAGCCGTTAAAGATTTCAGGTATCGTCGCTTCCGATCTGGCCAACGCTCACCCCTGCCGCCCGGACACGCGCAACGCGCGTGTCGCCCCAGGTGCGGAAGACGATATCAAAGCCTTCGTGCGTAACATTCTCGAACGAGACATCAGCCCGCGCGTTTGCAACGTTAGAAATATCCCACATCGCCAGCGAGACATGCACGATCGGTACGGCTTCATAGCTTTTAGCTTAGCGGACGGCACGACGGTTCAGGCGCGGCCCCTCGCCGGTCCCAATTTTCCCATCGTCCTCGAAATCAGAGAACAGGACTACGTCGCCCTGATCGATGCCAACAGTATGGCTCGCGAATTTCCGCATTGGTATTCAGTCCTAAAAATAGATTAGATGATCAACTATGCTCCAATCTGTGAAAAAATGCTCTTAAGACAGAAAAAAGGCCCCGAAACCCGGGGCCTTTTTGAACTTGTTACCGAAATACAGCGATTAGCCGAAGTTTGATTGCTTTGGATCAAGTCCGATGTGGGTGCCAACGGCCACCATATCCGCAATCAACTTGGCCGCGTCGTCGACCGGGCCGGGTTCGTTGTCGAACAGGTCCTTGGCCTTCGTCATCTCGGCATGCGCGTCAGCCATCAGTCCATTAAAGACTTCTTGCGTCATCTCACTGCGCGGCAGCGCGCTTTCGGCCAGAACTGACACCGACGTCGCCGTGATTTCAGCGAAACCGCCAAGCACCACGAATTCGTCAACGCCGCCGCTGCGGACAATGCGCAGAACGCCCGGACGCAGGGTTGTGATGGTGGGCGCATGGCCCGCCATCGCCGTTAGGTCGCCGTCGGCACCGGGGATTTGCACCTCAGAGGCCTCGACCGAGGCCAAGCGGCGCTCGGGCGAGACGAGATCGAATTGCAGAGTTTCTGCCATGATCGCTCCTTACGCCGCGTCTGCGGCCATTTTCTCGGCTTTGGCGATAACCTCATTGATGCCACCAACCATGTAGAAGGCACCCTCGGGCAGGTGATCGTAATCACCAGCAACAACCGCCTTGAACGACGCAATCGTGTCCTCCAATGCGACCTGGACGCCCGGGGAACCGGTGAACACCTCTGCCACGTCGAACGGCTGGGACAGGAAACGCTCCAGCTTACGGGCACGGGTGACTGTCATCTTGTCCTCTTCGGAGAGCTCGTCCATGCCAAGGATGGCAATAATGTCCTGCAGGGACTTATACCGCTGCAGCATCTGCTGAACGTCGTTGGCCACCTTGTAGTGCTCTTCGCCCACGATGCCCGGATCGAGCAAACGCGAAGTTGAGTCCAGCGGGTCAACAGCCGGGTAGATACCCTTTTCCGAGATCGCACGGTTCAGAACCGTGGTCGCGTCAAGGTGCGCAAAGGACGTGGCAGGTGCCGGGTCAGTAAGGTCGTCGGCGGGCACATAGATTGCCTGCACGGACGTGATCGAACCGTTCTTGGTGGACGTGATGCGCTCCTGCATCTGGCCCATGTCCGTCGCTAGCGTCGGCTGGTAGCCCACGGCAGAGGGGATACGACCCAGAAGTGCGGAAACCTCTGAACCAGCCTGCGTAAACCGGAAGATGTTGTCCACGAAGAACAGAACGTCGGTACCAGACTGGTCACGGAAGGCTTCTGCCATCGTCAGACCTGACAGAGCAACGCGCATGCGGGCACCCGGCGGCTCGTTCATCTGTCCGTAGACAAGCGCCACTTTGGACTTTGTCAGGTCTTCCAAGTTGATGACTTTGGATTCGATGAATTCGTAGTAAAGGTCGTTGCCCTCACGGGTCCGCTCGCCCACGCCAGCGAACACGGAATAGCCCGAGTGCACTTTAGCGATGTTGTTGATCAGTTCCTGAATCAGAACCGTCTTGCCCACGCCGGCACCGCCGAACAGGCCGATCTTGCCGCCTTTTGCATAGGGGGCCAGCAGGTCGATGACCTTAATGCCGGTCACCAGCACTTCGGACGCCGTCGACTGCGCCTCAAAGCTGGGGGCATCGCCGTGGATCGAGCGACGCTCAGTCTCCCCGATCGGGCCACGTTCGTCAATCGGTGCGCCGACGACGTTCATGATGCGGCCTAGGGTCGCGTCGCCGACGGGCACGGTGATCGTGTCATCCATATCGGTGACTTCCTGGCCACGGACCAGACCTTCGGTCGCGTCCATAGCGATGCAGCGCACAGTGTTTTCGCCAAGGTGCTGTGCCACTTCCATGGTCAGCAACTTGCCATTGTTGTCAGTCGTCAAAGCGTTCAGAATCTGGGGCAGGTGATCCCCGAACTGGACGTCCACGACGGCACCAATCACCTGTGTGATCTTGCCTTTTGCGTTTGCCATAAGTGTTTCTCCAGTCTTCTTAGAGCGCTTCAGCGCCCGAAATGATTTCGATCAGCTCGTTCGTGATCTTGGCCTGACGCGAACGGTTATATTCGATGGTCAGGTCGTCGATCATGTCGCCCGCGTTGCGCGTTGCGTTGTCCATAGCGGACATACGTGCGCCCTGTTCGGACGCGGCGTTTTCCAACAAGGCGGCAAAGATCTGGGTTGCGACGCCGCGCGGCAGTAGGTCGGCAAGGATTGCCTCTTCGCTGGGCTCGTAGTCGTAAAGCGTGCTGGCGGCATTGGCGTCCGCCACGGCTTCGAACTTTGCCGGGATGATCTGCTGTGCGGTCGGGTGCTGTGACACGATATTTTCGAACCGCGAAAAGAAGATAGTTGCGATGTCGAATTCGTCCGCGTCAAAGCGGTTCAAAACATCCTTCGCGACGCGCTGTGCGTCGGGATAGGACATCCGCTTTACCTCGGACATGTCGATGTGACCGACGAAATGATCGCCCAGTTCGCGACGCAGACTGTCACGACCCTTTTTGCCGACGGTCAGAATTTTGACAGTCTTGCCTTCGGCAACGAGCTTTTTCGCTTGTACGCGGGCCAGCTTGGCGATGTTGGCGTTAAAGCCACCGCACAGACCACGCTCTGCGGTCATCACGACCAGCAGATGCGTTTGGTCCGACCCAGTGCCAGCCAACAGCTTTGGCGCAGAGGGCGAACCCTCTGCTGCTTGACTCAGGCCTGCCATGACCGCGTTGAATCGCTCCGTATAGGGGCGTGCGGACTCGGCTGCGTCCTGGGCCCGCCGCAGTTTTGCGGCGGCCACCATCTGCATTGCCTTGGTGATCTTGCGGGTCGATTTGACCGACGCGATCCGGTTTTTAAGGTCCTTGAGACTAGGCAAAACCTAAACTCCTCTCTCGGGCAAAGGTTACGCGAAATCCTTGGCGAAGGCGTCGATAGCGGCCTTCAACTTGGCTTCTGCATCGCCTTTGATCTTGGGATCTTCGTTCGTGATCATGTCCAGAACGTCTCTGCCCTGCGTACGCATATGCTTCAGCAGACCAGCCTCGAAACGGCCGACTTGTTTGGTGTCGATCTTGTCTAGGTAACCCTTAGTGCCGGCGTAGATGACCGTCACGATTTCAGCGTTGGTCAGCGGCGAGTACTGCGGCTGCTTCATCAGCTCCGTCAGACGAGCACCGCGGTTCAGCAGACGCTGAGTGGCCGCATCCAGGTCAGAACCGAACTGCGCGAAGGCCGCCATTTCGCGGTACTGCGCCAGTTCCAGCTTGACCGGACCTGCAACGGATTTCATCGAGTTGGTCTGCGCCGCAGAACCCACACGAGACACAGACAGACCGGTGTTCACAGCAGGGCGGATACCCTGGAAGAACAATTCTGTTTCCAAGAAAATCTGACCGTCGGTGATCGAGATCACGTTGGTCGGAATAAACGCGGATACGTCACCACCCTGCGTTTCGATGATCGGCAGTGCCGTCAGTGAGCCCGAGCCGTTGTCTTCGTTCAGCTTGGCCGAACGCTCCAGCAAGCGAGAGTGAAGGTAGAACACGTCACCCGGGTATGCTTCACGCCCTGGCGGACGACGCAGCAGCAGCGACATCTGGCGATAAGACACGGCCTGCTTGGAAAGGTCATCATAGATGATCAGAGCATGCTTGCCGTTGTCACGGAAATATTCAGCCATCGCGGTGGCAGAATACGGTGCCAGATACTGCATCGGTGCAGGATCGGATGCTGTTGCAGCGACGATAGTGGTGTATTCGATCGCGCCGGTCTCTTCCAGCTTTTTCACCAGCTGAGCCACGGTCGAACGCTTCTGACCGATGGCGACATAAATGCAGTAAAGCTTCTGGCTATCGTCAGTGGCCGCGTCGTTATACGACTTCTGGTTCAGGATGGTGTCGAGGGCGACAGCGGTCTTACCGGTCTGACGGTCACCAATGATCAGCTCGCGCTGGCCACGGCCAATCGGGATCATACTGTCGATGGCCTTCAGGCCGGTCGGCATCGGCTCGTGAACCGATTTACGCGGGATGATGCCCGGCGCTTTGACGTCTGCGACGCGGCGCTCGGATGCATTGATCGGGCCTTTGCCGTCCAGCGGATTGCCCAGACCGTCAACAACGCGGCCGAGTAGCTCGGGGCCGGCAGGCACATCCACGATGGACTTGGTACGCTTGACTGTGTCGCCTTCCTTGATGTCGCGGTCGGAACCGAAGATCACGACGCCAACGTTGTCTGTTTCAAGGTTCAGGGCCATACCGCGGATACCACCGGGGAATTCGACCATCTCGCCAGCCTGCACGGCATCAAGGCCATAGACGCGGGCGATACCGTCACCGACGGACAGCACACGGCCGACTTCGGCCACTTCGGCATCCTGACCGAAGTTCTTGATCTGGTCCTTCAGGATCGCAGAGATTTCAGACGCTTGGATCGCCATTTATCCGACCTCTTTCATGTTGTTCTGGAGTGCGTTGAGTTTGGACGCGATCGACGTATCGATCATCCGCGATCCGACCTTGACGATCAGACCACCTAGAATGGAAGCATCCACGGTTTGCTTGATGCTGACCGACTTGCCGACCTGTTCGGTCAAGGTCTTGGCCAGGTTGTCGCTTTGGGTCTTGGTCAGAGCCTTGGCGGACGTCACCTCTGCGGTGACCTCGCCGCGGTCCTCGGCCAAAAGATCGCGTAGCGTGCCAACAATGCTGGCCAGCACGAACAGGCGACGCTTATCAGCAAGCAGGCCAAGCAGATTCGCCATCGTGTCCGACAGTTCCATCTTCTGCGCGATCGCCTTTACGGCGGATGCCTGATCTTCACGGCCATAAAGTGGCGATGTAATCAGATCGCGAAAATCCGCACTCTCGGACAAAGCGGCGTCAAGCGCGTTGACATCCTGCTCCATCGCCTTGATATTGTTGCCGTCTTTGGCGATGTCAAACACCGCAGACGCATAGCGCCCAGCGATGCCCTGAGTGATCGAAGCTGGTTCGGACACGTCCACCCTTCCGATATAAGGCCACCATAACCCCAAAGGGGTCCGGAGGCGTTCACGTCTCCTCGAAGGTACCGAGGCGTTAAAATCAGCGTCGATCTAGCAGAGGAGTTTGCGCCCCGCAACATGTTAAGCCGATGTTTCACATATAGCGACGCCTTGTATGGCACTGCTGGTACGACAGGGGGACGATCTGTCGCATTGCGTCATCCCACTACGGGACAACGCAACGCGGGCTCATGCGGGGGCGGCCTCGGGGAATGGGGCAAGGGCGGCCTGCCGTTGCCGAACCCGCAGACCGGGACCACTGGCGGCGGGCGATTGCTTGCCCGCCTCGACGATCAGCACACCGCCCCCCGCCAACATCGGGATCGCGTGCCCCGCGCCTTCCAGCAGACCCGCCATGCGTCGCCAGACCGGGTTGTGCGACGGCGGCTGATACAGCGTTGCGCGGACCGTGCCGATGTCAAAATCATGGGCGCGCAGCTGGCTTTCCAACTGACTTGGCGAATAGGGTCGCCCGAACCCAAATGGTGTGCGATCCGAACGCGACCACAGCCCGGCCCGGTTCGGCACAATAAAGATCGCCCTGCCCCCCGGCCCCAGCACACGGTGACATTCTGCCAGCACGGCAGACGGGTGATCCGTCGTCTCTAGCCCGTGCATGACGACCAGCTTGTCGACAAAGCCCGTGGGCAGCGGCCACAGCGTGTCTTCGCACAGCACCGAAACATTTGGCTGACCAGCGGGCCAAGGCATAACGCCCTGCGGTCCGGGCATCAATCCGATCACCCGCCGCGCCTGTCCCAGATAGGGCCGCAGCAGCGGCACGGAAAAACCAAAGCCTGCGACCGTCTGGCCCTTTGCCTCTGGCCACATTCGCACCAGTTCATCGCGTATGACCTTCTGCGCCGCCCGGCCAAGGGCGCTGCGGTAGTAAAAATTACGCAGTTGAAGTACGTCCAGATGCATTACAAAGTATGGGGTCCAAAGGCGGTCTTGCGCGCCACCCTAGCAAAGAAAAGTGAATTTGCCATGCCCGTTGAACTGATCACCGTTCCTTGCCTGAATGATAACTATGCTTTCCTGATCCACGACGCGTTGACCGGGCAGACCGCGCTGATCGACGCACCAGAGGCAGCGCCTATTCAGGCTGCTCTTGATGCTCGTGGCTGGACCCTTACTGACATCCTGATCACTCACCATCACGACGACCATATTCAAGCTCTGGCCCCCCTGCGCGGCACCGCCCGCGTCATCGGTGCAAAAGCCGACGCGCACCGCCTGCCGCCTTTGGATCTGCAGGTTGCGGGCGGCGACACCTTAACCGTCTGCGGCTGCAAGGCCGACGTGATAGAGGTTTATGGCCACACGGTCGGCCATATCGCATTTCACATCCCGTCCGAGCAACTGCTATTTACCGCAGACAGCCTGATGGCAATGGGCTGCGGACGCCTGTTCGAGGGCACGCCTGCCCAAATGTGGGACAGCGTGCAGCGCCTGCGGGCCCTCCCCGGTGACACGGTCGTTTGCTCTGGTCATGAATACACCGCGACCAACGCGCAATTTGCATTATCTCTTGAACCGGGCAATTCTGCTATTATCTCTCGTGTAATGGCGACACGGGCTGCGCGAGAAAACGGCCTCGCGACTGTCCCTTCGCCATTGTGGCTGGAGTGTGAAACAAACCCGTTTCTACGCGCCGACGACCCGGCTTTGGCAAAAGCCATGAATATGGCCGATGCGCAGCCTGACGATATTTTCACCGAAATCCGCGCCCGCAGGGATCGGTTTTGACGCCATCTGGGTAGATTAAACGTCATTTGCCCCTCAGACCGCCGCGTTCACGACACGTCAGTCTTTTTGTGAACACGATGGATAAGAAAAAACTTGAAGGTTGGGGCGAAAACCCAAACCTTGATCACTAAGGCCACGGTCCATGTTGGGCGAACTGCCCGCCAGACCTTCCGAACAGCAAGGAGCACCCGAAGTGCCATCTTTTTCGACGACTCTTGAGCAGTCCATTCACGGCGCGCTGGCCTTGGCCAACGCCCGTCGCCACGAACTTGCCACGCTGGAGCATTTGCTGCTGGCGCTGATTGACGAACCGGACGCCGCCCGCGTCATGCAGGCGTGTTCCGTCAATCTTGACGAATTGCGCAAGGATCTTGAAGATTTCATCAGCGACGATCTGTCGACGCTGGAAACCGACGTCGACGGTTCCGAAGCCGTGCCGACCGCCGCGTTCCAGCGTGTTATTCAGCGCGCCGCGATCCATGTCCAATCCTCTGGTCGCACCGAAGTCACTGGCGCGAACGTGCTTGTCGCGATCTTTGCCGAACGCGAAAGCAACGCAGCCTACTTCCTGCAAGAACAGGACATGACGCGCTATGATGCAGTCAATTTCATCGCGCATGGCGTCGCCAAGGACCCGGCCTTTGGCGAAAGCCGTCCGGTCAACGGCAGCCCGCAGCCCGATGACGACGAAAGCGTCACGGACGGCAACAAAAAGGAATCCGCGCTGGCCAAGTACTGCGTGGACCTGAACGAAAAGGCGGGAAAGGGTGACCTTGATCCTCTGATCGGCCGCGCGCACGAAGTCGAACGCTGCATTCAGGTCCTGTGCCGCCGCCGCAAGAACAACCCGTTGTTGGTGGGGGATCCTGGCGTTGGCAAAACGGCCATCGCCGAAGGCCTCGCTTACAAGATCGTCATGAAAGAAGTGCCAGAGGTTCTGTCCAAAGCCACGATTTACAGCCTTGATATGGGCGCACTGCTGGCCGGCACTCGCTATCGCGGCGATTTCGAGGAACGCCTGAAGGCCGTGATGACCGAGATGGAGAACCACAAGGATGCAGTTCTGTTCATCGACGAAATCCACACCATCATCGGTGCCGGTGCCACGTCTGGCGGCGCGATGGATGCGTCCAATCTGCTGAAGCCTGCGCTGCAGGGCGGCAAGCTACGCTGCATGGGTTCCACCACCTACAAGGAATTTCGCCAGCACTTTGAAAAGGACCGCGCCCTGTCGCGGCGTTTCCAAAAGATCGATGTGAACGAGCCTTCTGTTGAAGATGCGGTCAAGATCCTGAAGGGTCTAAAACCCTACTTCGAAGAGCACCACGGCGTGAAATACACTGCCGACGCGATCAAGGCGGCGGTCGAATTGTCAGCGCGCTACATCAACGACCGCAAATTGCCGGACAAGGCCATTGACGTGATCGACGAGGCGGGTGCATCGCAGCAGTTGTTGCCGGACTCCAAGCGCCGCAAAACGCTGGGCATCAAAGAGATCGAGGCCGTCGTTGCCAAGATCGCCCGCATCCCGCCAAAGAACGTAAGCAAGGACGATGCAGCGGTACTGAAGGATCTGGAAGCGTCGCTTAAGCGCGTCGTCTTCGGTCAGGACAAGGCGATCGAGGCGTTGTCGTCAGCCATTAAGTTGGCCCGCGCGGGCCTGCGGGAGCCGGAAAAGCCGATCGGTAACTACCTGTTCGCAGGCCCGACTGGAGTCGGTAAAACCGAGGTGGCTAAACAGCTGGCAGATACGCTGGGTGTGGAACTGATCCGCTTTGACATGTCCGAATACATGGAAAAGCACGCGGTTTCGCGGCTGATCGGTGCGCCTCCGGGTTATGTCGGCTTTGATCAGGGCGGCATGCTGACCGACGGCGTCGATCAGAACCCCCACTGTGTCCTGCTGCTGGACGAAATGGAAAAAGCGCACCCTGACGTCTACAACATCCTGTTGCAGGTGATGGACCACGGAAAACTGACCGACCACAACGGCCGGACGACAGATTTCCGCAACGTGATCCTGATCATGACGTCCAACGCTGGCGCTTCCGAAATGGGCAAAAATGCAATGGGCTTTGGGCGTGAAACCCGCGAGGGCGAGGACACGGCAGCGATCGAGCGGATCTTTACTCCCGAATTCCGCAACCGTCTGGACGCGATCATCAGCTTCGGCACCCTGCCACCAGAAGTGATCATGAAGGTGGTCGAAAAGTTCGTCCTCCAGCTAGAGGCGCAACTGATCGACCGCAACGTCCATATCGAACTGACCCCGGCTGCTGCCGAGTGGCTTGGCAAGAAGGGCTATGATGTCAAAATGGGGGCACGCCCGCTGGGCCGTGTCATTCAAGAATACATCAAAAAGCCGCTGGCCGAGGAACTGCTGTTTGGCAAATTGGTCAAAGGCGGCCTGATCAAGGTTGGCGTCAAAGGCAAGGACCTGGATCTGACTTTCGAGGCCCCCGAACAAGCCCGAATCTCTGGCAAAAAACCCCCGATGCTGACGGCCGAATGATACGTCTGATCACGATGACAACCCTGTCCCTCGCAGCCACGTCGGCTGCGGGGGATTTTCTTTTGGACCCGCCTCTGGACTGCGACCTGTCGCAGATCTGCTATATCCAGCAAACCGTGGACCATGACCCCGGCCCCGGCGCGCAGGATTTTCAATGTGGCACCGTCAACTATGACGGACACAAGGGCACGGATTTCGCCTTGCCTACGCTTGCCATGCAGACGGCGGGCGTCGATGTCCTTGGCCTCTGCCCCCGGAACGTTGCACGGCGTGCACGATGATATGACCGACGTCCTGCAGGGCACACCCGGCGCGCCTGACGTGTCAGACCGCGAATGTGGAAACGGAGTCGTGGTCAGCCATAGCGGCGGCTGAGAAACGCGATATTGCCATAGAAACAAGGATCTGTCACCGTCCAGACCGGGCAAAGCGTCGCGACAGGCCAGTTACTGAGACAGGTCGGCCTGTCCGGTGCGACCCAGTTCCCCCATGTCCACCTGTCCGTGCGCAAGGACGGCGCGATCGCCGATCCCTTTGCGCCGGACGCTTTGAACACCTGCGGCCCAGCCTCGGACAAGTCGTTGTGGAATACCCCCGTCGCCTTTGCCCCCGGCGGATTGATCGCCGCCGGGTTCAGCGACGCGGTCCCCGATTACGATGCGATCAAGGCAGGCACCGCCGGCCAGACTGCGATGCCCCGGACCGCCCCCGCCCTTGTTGTATAGGGCTTTGCCTTTGCCAGCCGCAGTGGTGTTTCGATGACCCTGACCATCCGCGGCCCGCGCGGCGAAGTGTCCAGCGACACCCACACGCTGGACCGCAATCAAGCCCAGCTGTTCCGCGCCGGCGGCAAACGAACGCCCCCCCCCCGTGGTTGGCCTGCAGGCGACTATAAGGGCACTGTGGAACTGCGCGGGGGCGGCGATCTGCTGGATGTGAAGTCCGCCTATATCACCCTGAACTAGCGTTCGGTCAGCTTCAGCTCGATCCGGCGGTTCTGCGCCAGGGCCTCTGACGTGTTGGCGCTGTTCAGCGGCTGGAATTCACCAAAGCCGTTCGCAGACATTCGGTTCGGCGCAATCCCCAGTTTCTCCATATACTTTACCACGGAAAGCGCGCGCGCCTGCGACAGTTCCCAGTTATCCGCAAAGATGCCGGTGCCGGACAGCGGCACATTGTCCGTATGCCCGTCCACGCGGATAATCCAATCGATGTTGTCAGGGATATTGTCCGCGATCTGCCGCAACAGTCCGGCCACCTTGCCAATCTCTTGCTGCCCCCGCGCCGACAACGTGGCATCGCCCGTGCCAAACAGCACTTCGGAGGAAAAGACGAAGCGGTCCCCGTCAATCCGCACGCCATCCAGCCCTTCGACCAACCCGCGCAGCTCGCCAAAGAAGTCAGAGCGGAAGCGTTCAAGGTCCAGATTCTCTGCCTCTAGCAGTTGCCGCTCGGCCTCCTCCAGCGCACGGCGGCGGCGTTCCTCTGCCGCGACGCGGGCCAGCGCCGTGTTCAGCTGCGCGCCCAACTGTTCGATCTGCACCTGCGCGTCCAACCCATCGGTTTTGGTCACGTCCAGCAGCGATTGCAGCGTGCCAACCTGCTGACGCAACGCGGCTACCTGTTCATTCAGTAGCGCTGTCTGGCGCTGCGCCTCGAGACTCTGCTCCTGCTCTTGCGACAACACCGCCTGCGCGGTTGCCAACAGCGCCGCCTGCCGCTCCGCCTCGCTCAACGCCTCTGTCCGGCTGTCGCCCACGGCATCCAGATTGAACTGCAGCGCCTCGCGGGCCGCATTGGCCGCAGCCAGCAATGTCAGGGTTTCCTCTGCCTCGCGGCGCTGCGCCTCCAGCGACAGAGTCAGCGCCGTCAGCTCTGTATCCGCCCCTTCCAACCGCTTGCGCAGTGCTTCGGCAGCTGCGGCATCAGCCAATTGTGCAGTCTCCAGATCGCTTATCCGGCTGGTTTGATCCGATGTCTGCGCCAGCAAATCGTCGCTCTGAGACTGCAAATCCGCAACCATGGCTTGCAACGCCTCGCGCCGGGCCGCCGCAAGTCGCGCGGCTTCGGCCTGCGCGTCAACTTCCGACCGCGCGGCGGCCAGCGCCAATTTCTGTTGCTGCTGCTGCGTCACCAGATTGGCATTCGTCTGCTCCAGCCCCGCGACCTGTGCCGACAGATCCGTGCGCTGCGCCAGCAAGCCCGCAACTTGCGCCTCAAACCCGGTAACCCGGTTTTGCGACTCCTGCAGATCAGCTGCGGCCTGATCGCGCTCGTCCAGTAGCACTGAAATTCGGCTGGATTGAGCATCATTGTCGGCGGTCAGCGTCGCATTGGCCGTGTTCGCGATGCCCAGCGCATCAGTCAGGCTGGCCACCTGCCCTGCCAGATCATCCAGCTGCGTCTCTTGTCCGCTGATCGTTTCGCGCAACACGAACTGAATTACCATGAAGATCGTTAGCACGAACATAAGCACCAGCAGCAGTCCGGTCATCGCATCCACAAAACCGGGCCAGATGTTAGAGTTCATCCGCTGACTGCGCCGGGACAGAGCCATGGGTCAGGCGTCCCGCCGCGTTTGCTTGATCGCGCGGGTCAGCCCTGCCAGATCACTGCGCAGATCGGCCATCGATTCCTGCCGCCCGGCGGCCACCTCTTCCAGCAGGCGCAGCATCTGCGTGTCAATGGACCGCAGCCGCATCCGGCTTTCCGCGTCCAGCCCATCAACACCGCCGTCCTGCATCTGGATAATCAGACGTTCCTGCCCTTCTGCGATCCGGGTCAGTGCCGCCGCATCCGCACCGTTGCCGCGCTGCGTATCGACCAGCCGTTCAATCGTGCGGGTCAGCTGGGACAAATGGTCGTCCGCCTGTCCCCGCGTCTGTTCGGCCTGTACAAACATGCCGCGCATCGTATCCAGTTGCGCGCCCATATGTTCGGCAAACGCCTGCATCATCGCGCTATCCTCGCCGCCCGCACCATCCTCGCTGCTGGCAAACCCAAGGCGGGTAATCGTGGACAACCATTCTTCAAGCTCGCGGTAAAAACGGTTCTGTCCGTGACCGGCGAACAGTTCCAGAAGGCCAACGATCAGTGATCCCGCCAGACCCAGCAACGACGACGAAAACGCCGTGCCCATGCCGCCCAGCTGGCTTTCCAACCCTTGCTGCAACCGGCCAAAAACTTCAGCGCCGCTTTCGCCATCAGCGGGGTTCAGCGACCGGATCGTCTCGACCAAGGCAGGAACCGTCGTGGCCAGACCGTAAAACGTGCCCAGAAGGCCAAGGAAAATCAGCGTACTGCCCAGATAGCGGGTCATCTCGCGGTCTTCGTCGATCCGCTGCGCAACCGAATCCTGAATGGACGTCGCCGCCGTCGATGAAATCTGCATCCGCAGCCCGCGCGCGCGCAGCAAGGTTGCCAACGGTGCCAGCAGCGACGGCGCGACCGTCATCCGGTGCCCGACCCTGTTCGTGGCAAAGCCTTCGATCCACTCGACTGATTTCATCAGCTGCCAGACCTGCGCAAAGGTCGAGGCGAGGCCAAGGATGAACACGACTAGGATCAAACCATTCAGGTAGGGATTAGACAAAAAGATCAATCGCATCTCGGCAAAGCCAAGATACAGACCCGCCCCGACCAGCCCCAGCGCGATCAGCATCGATGTGATCTGGCGCACAGGTTGGGAAAACTGCGGCGGCACCGCGGGCCTATTGAAATCCGTCACGTCGGGCTGTCCTGTCCTATCATTTGACCGCAGCCTAAGGGGCCAGTGGGCCAAACGTAAATGATTATTCGGCGTGGCCCAGCGCCTGCACCCGCAACGCCAGCCAACGCATATCAGGATCGACGATTTCCATCTGATCCAGATGCGCGGCGGTACGATAAAGATACTCTGGATTTGGCCCGCGCCCGCCGGTGCTACGCGCGATCATCTGGGCCTGCGCTTCCAGATCCAGCTGCACATACTGTTCGTGCGCGGGGTCAATCACATAGGCCAACGCTTCCTGCGGGCCGTACTCTGTCTGCAAGGTCACGGTGCGTTCCAGATAGGCGGACGACACAAGCTCGCGTTCGCGCAGCATCTTGAGTACATCATCCGCCTCGGCGTCATCGGCACGCAGCGCAATCCCCGTGCATTGCCCGCCCGGCACGGCATCCAGCGCCAGCACCAGCCCCGGCAAGTCCGGCGTGCCACGGTGGTGGATCGACAACATGCAAAAGCTGCGATGATAGTCATGCAACACGGCGCGCCGCGCGTCGACCTGTGTGAAACCGGGGTTCCACAGCAACGATCCATAGCCGAAAACCCACAAGCTCATGTGACTGGTCCTTTTCCTTGGGCCCCTATAAACGCGGTGCCAACCGATTGCGAGGGGTCTGTCATGAAGCTGCTGTTGATCATCGTTATGACGCTGTCCACGATCTATGCTAGCGTCTGGTTCGTCGCCGCCCGGGGGCTAGACCGTGGGCTGCAGGCCGGGCTTGATGCTGCCGAACTGCAGGGCTGGCAGATTGAAACGGACAGCCTGAAGTCCGGCGGCTTCCCCTCCCGCTTTGACGTCACGGCCCGCGATTTGACCGTCACATCCCCTGGCGGCGGGCTGATATGGCACGCTAACTGGGTCCAAACCGCGGCCTTGTCCTACCGCCCGAACAAAGTCATTGCGACCCTGCCGCCGCATCAAAGCGTGCAATTGGGCAGCCAGACGCTGGCCGTCACCTCGGACAGCCTACGCGCCAACATCAATGTCGCGGCCAACACGGCCCTCAGCTTTGACAGCATGACGGCAGAGGGGCAAAGCCTTGCGATCCAGTCCGACTACGGCTGGTCCCTGCAGTCAGACAGTGCCCTGATAGCCCTGCGCACCCTAGCACCGCGGGCGAACACCTACGAAGCCTATTTGAACCTTTCGGGTGTCACCCCGTGGCCGGTCCTATCCATGTATCCGGACGGCTTGGCGCAGCTGGTGGCTGATGCGACCCTGACCCTTGACCGGCCCCTCGATCGGCAGGCCTTCTTGCCCACCCGCCCCCTAATCACCTCTGCAACGCTGAATAGTATTGAGGCGACATGGGGCGATGTCCGCCTGACGGGCAGTGGTTCGGTCACCGTGGACACTGCAGGCTTGCCCACGGGCCGCATCGACCTAAAGGCGCAAGGTTGGATGACAGTCGTGGATTTGCTGGCAGAGCTTGGCGTGATCGCGCCCGGGTCGGTTATGACCGTCAAAGCCGTGGTTGGCTTGATGGCCGTAGACGGTGTCGTCAGCCTGCCGCTGACGTTCGCAGATGGCGCGATGGCTCTCGGGCAAGTCCCGCTGGGACCGGCCCCCGTGTTGCGCCTGCCTTAGGGGGCGCGGCGGCCTTCGATCGCCAGCCAGATTTTCTCGGCGATATTCGTGCCGTCAAACCGCTCCAGCTCCTGAATGCCGGTGGGGGATGTGACGTTGATCTCGGTCAGCCACTCGCCAATGACGTCGATGCCGACAAAGATCTGACCCTTCTCGCGCAACAATGGCCCGATCCGCGCACAAATCTCGCGATCGCGGTCGGTCAGCTCCACCTTCTCGGGGCGGCCACCGACGTGCATGTTAGACCGGGTTTCCCCTGCGGCAGGCACGCGGTTGATCGCGCCGACTGGCTCTCCATCGACCAGAATGACCCGCTTGTCGCCTTTGGACACAGCCGGCAAAAACTTTTGCATGATCAGCGGCTCACGGTTGATGCCCGCGAACAGCTCGTGCAACGACGCCAGATTGCCATCGCCCTGCACCAGCTTAAAAACGCCAGCTCCACCATTGCCATACAGTGGCTTCAGGATGACATCCCCATGCTCTGCGCGGAAACTGCGCAATGTGTCCAGATCACGCGCCACCATGGTCGGCGGGGTCAGATCCTGAAACTGTAGAACCAGGAGCTTTTCAGGGTAATTGCGCACCCAGAACGGATCGTTCACGACCAGCGTCGTGTCCTTGATCATGTCCAGCAGATGGGTCGTGGTGATATATCCCATGTCAAATGGCGGATCCTGCCGCAGCCAGACAACATCGAAAGTCGACAGATCAACCTCGACCTCCTCGCCAAGCGAGAAATGGTTGCCCTTCTCGCGCCGCACGGTCAGTGGCCAGCCCCGCGCAGTGACGCGCCCCACGTTAAACGCCAGCTTGTCAGGGGTAAAGTAGAACAAACTGTGCCCGCGCGCCTGCGCTTCCTCTGCAATGCGAAACGTGCTGTCGGCGTCAATATTGATCGGACCAATCGGGTCCATCTGGATCGCAACTTTTAGTGTCATGGCTTGGCCCTTTAGATCGGAATTCTGTCGGATATGGTGCCGCCCCTGCCATTGCGCAATGGCGCGTCACCACCCGCCAAAGGCGTTGGCGATCACCTGTACCTGTCTGGACGGGTCCACCGTTGCCACGTCAAACCGCATCGGGGTCAAGGAACCGCGCCGTTCATGCCCCACAAATTCGGATGCCGCCATGCATATCCGGTCCATCTCGCACCGTGTCACACGCTCTGCGGCTCTCTGATGTGTCCGGGTTTTCTTTACTTCGACAAAGACGATCGAATCGCCATCGCGGAAAATCAGGACAATTTCGCCGCCACGCCCTCGCTAGAACCGTGCCGCCTCGACGCAGCCACGCTGGCATAGGTCCGCGCCACGATATCTTCGGCTGCAAGGCCTGCGTGATAATTCGTGCTGCTGCGGTGATGACCGCCCATCGTCCTTTGGAAATCGCTTCCTTACCTGTCGCCGCCGTGCATGTCGTGGCCCGCATCATCATTCATCTTTTTGTTCCAGCCCCAGCGCCGTCTGATAGACCTGCCGCCTTGGCAGCCCCAGCGCGCCTGCGACAGCTGTCGCCGCATCCTTCACGCGCATCGTCTTCATCGCATCGCGCAGTGCCGCTTCCACATCGACAGCCTCAATGGTTTTGGCGCCAGCGCGGCCGATCAAAACAACAATTTCACCTTTTACCGCGCGCCCATCGAAATCGCTGGCAAGCGTTCCCAGTGTGCCACGCGACACCTCCTCAAACTTCTTTGTCAGCTCACGGCACACTACCGCAGCCCTGCCTTCTCCTAGAATTTCGCACGCAGCAGATAACATTCCATGAACTCGTTTGGGCGACTCATAAAATACGAGCGTGAACGGCAGATCGCGCAAGTCCGCCAGCTGTGTGGCCCGCTGTGATTGCGCCGCCGACAGAAATCCGGCAAATGCAAAGCGATCCGTCGGCAACCCCGCCACGGCCAGCGCCGTCAACACAGCAGAGGCACCGGGCGCAGCCGTCACCGGCAAACCGGCCGTCTGCACCGCCAGCGCCAGCTCGTATCCTGGGTCGGCGATCAGGGGTGTGCCGGCCTCCGACACGCAGGCCACGGATTTACCATCAGCAATGGCTGCCACCAGCCGATTGATCTGACCTTCACCGCTGTGATCGTGAAACGATATGACCGGTCGCTTGCCTAGCGGAACACCATGAATCTCCAACAACTTACGTGCCGTACGCGTATCCTCGGCGGCGATCACATCACAGCTGGCCAGGATATCCAACGCCCGCAGAGTGATGTCGCGGGCGGACCCAATCGGCGTGGCAACCAGATACAATCCAGCAACCAATGGTCTGATCTCGTAATTCATGCCTAGACCCCTTTGCCTGCTGCTTTATGATGTCCTAGCCTTGAACCATGGGGCGGAACAGGCGTGAGGACAACGCCCGTCGCACCTTGAGGCCAGGAAAACAAGAGGATGCCGCCGATGACTGCCCTTCTGCCCTACGCGACTACACCGATTCTGCGACAATGGGCTGTCCGCGCTACGGCGCTTTTTGCCCTACTCTGGATGGCGGCTTGCGTCGCAGCCCCCATGAACAGTTCGACTGACACCGCCGTGGCCATCGACCCTGCGGCCCCGGTGCAGGTCGCCTTGCTGGTCCCCGGTGGCTCGGGCGATTCGAACGATGCAATACTAGCACGAAACCTTGAAAACGCAGCCCGCATGGCGATTGCCGACCTCAACGGCGTTCAAATCGATCTGCGTGTTTACAACAGCGGCGCAGATCCAGCGCAGGCTGCCCGTATCGCGACGCAGGCTGTGGACGAAGGGGCCGAGATCATCATCGGCCCGCTGTACGGTGAAACTGTGAACCCCGTTGGTAACGCCGTCGCGGCGCGCAACGTCAACGTGCTTGCGCTGTCGAACAACCCCACCGTCGCGGGCGGCAACGTTTTCATCCTTGGCGCGACATTCAGCAACACCGCCAACCGCCTTGTCAGCTATGCCCGCCGATCCGGCGTAGAGCGCTTTGGCATCGTGCACGCCAATGACCTTGGCGGCCAGCTGGGCCGCGATGCAATCGTCGCTGCCGTGCAGGCAAACGGCGCACAAGTAGCCGGTGTCGGCAGCTATCCGCTGTCCCAGCAGGGCATCGTGTCTGCAACGCCTCAGATCGCCGAAACGCTGAAATCCGCAGGCGCGCAGGCCGTGTTCCTGACCGCAGGTGCCAACGCCGACCTGCCCCTGATCGCCACCGCCCTGCCAGAGGCCGGGCTCAACCCCGTCGATACCCGCTACATAGGTCTGACGAACTGGTCCGTCGCGCCCCAAGCGCTGGCGCTGCCGGGCGTGCAGGGCGGTCTGTTCACCGTGCCTGACCGCGGCATGGTCGCGAATTTCGAGTCACGCTACCGCGCAACCTATAACAGCGCTCCGCACCCGCTGGCGGGCTTGGCCTATGACGGCATCGCCGCCGTTGGCGCGCTGGTCGCGACCGGCGACCGCAACGCGCTGACAAAATCAGCGCTGACCACCCGTCAGGGCTTTCAGGGCACCAACGGTATCTTCCGCTTGCTGCCAAGCGGCCTGAACGAGCGTGGCCTTGCCGTCGCGACCGTGCGCGGCAACCAGATGGTCATCCTTGAAAACGCCCCACGCAGTTTCGGCCGTGCCGGCAGCTGACTTACCCCCAATCCCGATCGACGCGGCGCCGGAGGATCTGATCCTGCCGGCGTCGCAGATTTTTGACGCTCCTGCTTTTCGGGCGGCGCTGGGTGTCGCCTGCGCCGACGCCCCTAATGACAAGGCGCTGCGCGCCGCCGCTGTGGGTCTTTTGAAAACCGCTCAGGCTGCTGGCCGCGCGGCGATCAAGGAAGCTTTTCTGGCGCAGCCTTTCCGCGCCGGCCCCACTACGCGCGCCTACAGCTGGCTGACCGACGAGATCATCACTGCCGTGCTGAACGTCGCCCGTAACCGTCTGCACCGCCTGTCAAACCCCACCGATGGCGAGCGTCTGTCCATCATCGCCGTCGGCGGCTATGGCCGCGGCGAAATGGCCCCGCACTCTGACGTCGACCTGCTGTTCCTGACCCCCTACAAGATGACCCCTTGGGCCGAGAGCGTGATCGAATCCACGCTCTACATGCTCTGGGATCTGAAGATGAAGGTTGGCCATGCCAGCCGAACCATCAAGGACTGCCTGCGCCTCGCCGAGGAAGACTACACCATCCGCACCTCGCTGGTGGAATATCGTTATCTGACTGGTGATGCCAATCTGGCCGAACAGCTGGGCAAGCGGCTTTGGACGGAATTGTTCAAATCAACAGCCCCCGATTTCATCGACGCCAAACTAGAGGAACGCGCCCAGCGCCACCGCAAGCAAGGTGGGCAGCGCTACATGGTCGAGCCCAATGTAAAAGAGGGCAAAGGCGGTCTGCGCGATCTGCAATCTCTTTACTGGATCGGCAAATATATCCACGGCGTGCGCGACGCATCAGAACTGGTGCGCCACAAGGTGTTTACCCAAGAGGAGTACGAGGAGTTCCTCGCCGCGCATGAATTCCTCTGGGCCGTGCGCTCCCACCTGCACCTGATCGCAAACCGCGCGCAGGACCAGCTGACCTTTGACATGCAGGTCGCCGTGGCTGACGCGATGGGCTACGCTGACGGCGGTGGGCGGCGCGGGGTTGAACACTTTATGCAGGCTTATTTCCGCCACGCCACCATGGTCGGCGATCTGACGCGGATCTTTCTGGTCGCGCAGGAACGGAGCCACGCCAAGGCTGCGCCTATGCTGGAACGCCTGCTGAAACGCAAACCCAAGACCAAGCCACCCTATGAAATCAAACAAAACCGACTGACCGTCTCTGGCCCAAAACCCTTTCTTTCGGACCCGCTGAATCTGCTGCGCATCTTCGAGGAATCGATGCGTACCGGCACCTTGATGCACCCCGACGCCATGCGCCTTATCGCCGGCAACTTGCACCTGATCGACGACGCCATGCGCAACGATCCAGACGCGAACAAGTTGTTCCTTGGCCTCATGCTGAAGCACGGTAACCCAGAACGCGCCCTGCGCCGCATGAATGAACTTGGCGTGCTGGCCACCTTCCTGCCCGACTTCGCCCCGATCGTGGCGATGATGCAGTTCAACATGTACCACCACTACACCGTCGACGAACACACGATCCAATGCATCAGCCACCTGTCCCAGATCGAGCGTGGCGAGCTGATCGAAAGCCTGCCGCTCGCCTCTGGCATCCTCAAGGCCGGGGTCAATCGTAAGGTCATCTATGTCGCCCTCCTGCTGCACGATATCGGCAAAGGCCGGCCAGAAGATCATTCGATCCTTGGCGCTCAGATCGCACGGCGCATCTGCCCGCGTCTGGGCCTGACGAAAAAGGAATGCGAGACGGTCGAATGGCTGATCCGCTATCACCTGCTGATGTCAGACACCGCGCAAAAGCGCGATATTTCCGAACCGCGCACCATCCGCGGCTTTGCCAAGGCTGTGAAATCCGTCGAACGGCTGGACCTGCTGACCGTGCTGACCGTCTGCGATATCCGTGGCGTCGGACCCGGCACGTGGAACAACTGGAAAGCCGTGCTGCTGCGCAACCTTTATGCCGCGACCCGCAGCGCCTTGGATAACGGGCTAGAGGACGTGAACCGCGAAACCCGGGAAACCGTCGCCAAGCGCAGCCTACGCGATTCGCTGGACGGCTGGGAACCTGCGGACGTCAAAAAGGAAATGGGACGACACTACGGTCCCTACTGGCAGGGCCTACCGCCCGCGACCCATGTGATCTTTGCCGGGTTGCTGCGCGACATTCCGGACGACGAAATCCGCGTCGACCTGATGCCCGACCCCGACCGCGACGCCACCCGCGCCTGCTTTGCCATGGTCGATCACCCGGGCCTGTTTTCGCGCATGACCGGCGCGCTGGCACTGGTCGGGGCCAACATCGTGGACGCACGCAGCTATACCTCCAAGGATGGCTACGCGACGGCGGTATTCTGGGTTCAGGACGCCGACGGCCACCCGTTCGAGGAAACCCGCCTGCCCCGTCTGCGCAGCATGATCCACAAGACATTGATGGGCGAAGTCGTGCCGCGCGACGCGCTCGCCGACCGCGATAAACTGCCCAAACGCATGCGCGCCTTCCGCGTGCCGACTACGATCACCTTCGACAACGAAGGGTCCGAGATCTACACTATCATTGAGGTGGACACCCGCGACCGCGCCGGCCTGCTGTTCGATCTGACCCGCACGCTAGCCAATGCCCATGTTTATATCGCTAGCGCGGTAATTGCGACCTATGGCGAACAGGCCGTCGACACCTTCTACGTCAAGGATCTGACCGGCCTGAAATTCCACAGCGAATCGAAACGCCACAGCCTTGAAAAGCGCCTGCGCGAGGCGATTGACCGCGGCACGGAACGGGCGCAAACGTGACGCTGCAATCTTAGGGGCCTCTGCATGAAACCGATCCGCCTGATGTCCGGCTTTTTTACTGTCGGCATCTGGACGCTGCTTAGCCGCGTGATGGGCTTTGCCCGTGACATCATGATCGCAGGCTACCTTGGCACCGGCCCCGTGGCCGAGGCGTTCTTGGTCGCATTTTCCCTGCCCAACCTCTTTCGCCGCTTCTTTGCCGAAGGCGCATTCAACATGGCCTTCATTCCCATGTTCTCGAAAAAGGTCGAAGGCGGCGAAGGTTCAGAGGAATTTGCCCAAGACGCCTTTGTCGGCATGGCCGTGATCCTGACCTTCTTCACCATCCTCGGCATAGTCTTCATGCCCTTGCTGGTCACGGCGATGGCGTCCGGCTTTCGCGGCGACGAACGCTTTGATCTGGCAGTAGAATATGGCCGCTACGCCTTCCCCTACATCCTGTTCATCTCTCTCGCCGCACTGCTGTCGGGTGTGCTGAACGCCACGGGCCGCTTTATGGCCGCCGCCGCCGCCCCCGTGCTGCTGAACGTCGTCTTCATCCTAGCGATCGTCGTCGCCGCCGCCCTCGGCCGCCCGATGAGCGACACCCTCGGCGTCAGTCTGGATCAGGCCCTTGGCCTGCGGGTCGGCGACTCGCTGGCGCTGTCCGTGCCATTTGCCGGTGCCGTGCAAATGGGTGTCGTCTGGTGGGCCGCCGCACGCGCCGGCTATCCGCTACGTTTCAAACGTCCCCGCATGACGCCGGAACTCAAGCGTCTGGCCTATATCGCCGCCCCCGCTGCTCTTGCCGGCGGTGTGGTGCAAATCAACCTGCTTGTCGGCCGTCAGGTCGCCAGCTTCTTCGAAGGTGCCGTCGCTTGGCTGAACTACGCCGACCGCCTTTATCAACTGCCCTTGGGCGTTGTCGGCATCGCCATCGGCGTCGTACTGCTGCCCGACCTGTCGCGCCGTCTGCGCGGCGGTGACACCGCAGGCGGGCGCGATGCGTTCAACCGCGCGTCCGAACTCAGCCTCGCGCTGACCGTCCCCGCCGCCGTCGCTCTGGTCGTCATCCCGATGCCGCTGACCTCGGTGCTATTCCAACGCGGAGCCTTCACCGCCGACGACACCGCAGCCACCGCCATGACCGTGGCGGTCTACGGCCTCGGGCTGCCTGCCTTCGTGCTGCAAAAGACGCTGCAACCACTATTCTTCGCCCGCGAAGACACCCGCAGTCCGTTCAAATACGCCGTTGCCGCGATGATCCTGAACCTCGTGCTGGCTGTTGGCCTTTCGCCATTCATCGGCTTCATCGCCGCCGCACTGGGCACCACAATGACCGGCTGGGCGATGATAGTCCTGCTCTGGCGCGGATCGCGCTACATGGGCGAGGCCGCAACCCTCGACGACCGCTTCAAGACCCGCATCTGGCGTATCATTATGGCATCGGGCGGGATGGGCGTCGTCCTATGGGTTACCCAAGTCATCCTCGGCCCCTACTTCGCCGCGCCGGGCCTGCGCTACATCGCCCTGACCGGCTTGGTCACAGCGGGCATCGTCAGCTACTTCGCCATAGGTCAGGCCGTCGGCGCCTTCAAACTCCACGAATTCCGCCGCGCCCTGCGCCGTTAATCCGCATTCACCTAGATAACTAAATTCCCGCCGAAGGCATCTTGCCTCACCGCTGGCGCAACCGGTATAGCAGGGCGGTCCATCCGCCGGGAGCCAGCACGATCGACGAGCCAAAGCCCGCGACGAAGCCTGCCAATTCAGCTATCCAAATCGGGCTGGACCCGAACACCAAACCAAAGACTAGTTGCAGGCCCAGCAGGAACCCGATCAGCCGAAAGGCCGCGATCTGGTTCTGCCCGGCCTGCCCCAGCCGCAGCCACAGGATATAGGTAAAGGCCCCGATGAGCCCGTAAACGGCAGGCCAAACCCCGAACAGCGGCGTCGCACCCCGGACAAAAAGGCCAAAGGCCAAAGCCCCCGCCAGCGTGCCGATGATGAAAACCGCCAGCGTGGCGGTCCCAGAGAAGACATCACCTACGAATTTGCCTAGCGCCAGCAGCAACGCCACGCCAAACAGCGCGTCGGTAAAGCTGCCATGCACGAAGGCATAGGTCACGAAACGCTTCAGCAGCTCGGGGCTGGTATCGCCGCGGGTCCAGACATAATCCAGCACTGCAGGCGAAAACGCATAGTCATTCAGCGCCGCAAGACGCCAGCCGATCCCGCTGGGACCGCCAATCAGCCCCGAGGCCCCCGCGCTCAGCGTCAGTTCAATAGCGGCTACAATGACCACCAATAAGATGATGACAGGGGGAATGGTGTTGAACGGGCTCTCGAAGGGGGCAGGTTCGTCGCTCATGAAGTTTATGACCTTGGCAGTGGCGGAGGCAGCCATCTCCGCCTGTTGTTGAAGTTCGACTGCAGCTCTGGCATGGGTATGATACCCTGCCCTTTGTGACCACCCCGGATGATCCCATGACCCAATCTGCCTTCACCCCCCGCGTCTTTTCAGGCATCAAGCCCTCCGGCGGACTGACGCTGGGCAACTATCTGGGCGCGATTAAACGCTTCGTCGGCATGCAAGGCGAGATGGAGACGATCTATTGCGTCGTCGACCTGCACGCGATCACCGTCTGGCAGGACCCCGCAGAGCTGAGCCACGCGACCCGTGAAGTCGCCGCTGGCTACCTCGCCGCCGGTCTGGACCCCGCCCAGTCGATCCTGTTCAACCAATCCCGCGTCAACCAGCACGCCGAATTGGGCTGGATCTTTAACTGTGTCGCCCGTGTTGGCTGGATGAACCGCATGACCCAGTTCAAGGACAAGGCAGGCTCTGGCGCGGAAAAGGTGTCGCTGGGCCTGTACGCCTACCCATCGCTGATGGCCGCCGACATCCTGCTGTACCACGCGACGCATGTGCCCGTGGGCGAGGATCAGAAGCAGCATGTCGAACTGACCCGCGACATTGCGAACAAGTTCAACCATGACTTCAAGGTTGATTTCTTTCCCGAAACGATCCCCGTCATCGACGGCCCCGCCACCCGCGTAATGAACCTACGTGACGGCACCAAAAAAATGTCCAAATCTGGCGAGTCCGACATGGAACGCATAAACATGCGCGACAACGCCGATACGATCGCCAAGAAGTTCAAGAAAGCCAAGACCGATCCAGAGTCGCTGCCGGACACCCTTGACGGCCTGAAAAATCGCCCCGAGGCGCGCAACTTGGTCGACATCTACGCCGCCCTGTCCGACACTACTTCAGAGGCGGTCATCAACGAATACGCTGGCGCTGGCTGGGGCCGTTTCAAGCCCGCGCTGGCGGATCTGGCGGTGGATAAGCTGGCTCCAATCTCAGACGAGATGACGCGCCTGATGGACGACCCCGCCGAGATCGACCGCATCTTGGCAGATGGCGCAGAACGCGCCCGCGCCATCGCCGCACCGATCCTAGCCCGCACCTACGACATCGTCGGATTGCTGCGCTAACGGCTTCGCTGCTCCAATTTTTCGTCAAAAAATCGTAGCAGCGAAGCCGTCTTATGGCCGCGGCCTCCTGCGGAGGTATTTTTGGCAAGAAGAAAAGCGGCCCTGTGCTTTTTTTGCAGAGGGGCGGTTTGAAAATTCCGTCTATTGTGCAGCAGGGTAGTACCTATTTGAAGGCGAAGGAGATTTCGCCATGACTGAGCTTGCCCCTGCGGCCACCCGTATTGGCCACGTCCACCTGAAAGTTGCCGATCTGGAGCGCGCCATTGCATTCTATCGTGATGTCCTCGGGTTTGAGGTCACAATGCGCTACGGCAAACAGGCGGCGTTTTTGTCCGCTGGTGGCTATCATCACCATATCGGCCTGAATACCTGGGAAAGCGCCAGGGCAACGCCGCCGCCGCCGGGGCATACAGGGCTGTAACATACCGCCTTCCTTTATCCCGACAGGGCATCATTGGCGGCGGTGCTGCGGCGGGTGCTGACGGCAGGTATCACGCTGGACGGTGCGGCAGACCACGGCGCGTCCGAAGCCATATATTTGCACGACCCAGATCAAAACGGCGTAGAGCTTTATGTCGACCGGGAAGAGGGCGACTGGCCGCGTGACCAGGGCGGCAATATCGCCCTAAACAACACCCCCTTCGACCTGCAGGCCCTGCTAGACACCTATCCAGCGCAAGGCGTGTCACAAAACTGATTCCGGCTCCGGTCAAGTTGGCCACGTAGTTCCCGGCTGCATTCCGAACGGGCCGTACCCTGTCCCAAAAGCGGCCCTGGGCGGCGCATTCACAACCGGATACGCCGCCTTTACCGCCAGTCCTCTGCTGCCTAGTGTGCCGCCAACGTTTCCCGAAAGGCACAGCCATGGCAACCGGCACCCAGATCACCACTTATTTCGAAGGCAGCTGGCACGACGGCGACCTGCCCGTCATGCGCGCGGCGGACCACGGCTCCTGGCTGGGCACCACCGTGTTTGACGGGGCACGCTATGCTCATGGTGTCGTCCCCGATCTGGCCGCCCATTGCGCCCGAGTGAACCGCTCGGCGCAGGCACTGATGATCACACCCACCGTCAGCGCCTGCGACATGGTGCAGATTGTCCGCGAGGGACTTGCGCATTACGCTCCCGGTACCGCCGTCTACATCCGTCCGATGTACTGGGCGCTGGACGGCGGCGATCTGGGCATCGTGCCACGCGAAAACTCCACCGGGTTCGCGATCAGTCTAGAGGCAATCCCCATGGCCCCCGCCGGGGCCAGCACGACCCTGACGACCACCCGTTTCCGCCGGCCCGTGATGGAGGACAACGTCGTCAACGCCAAGGCCGGCTGCCTTTACCCCAACAATGCAAGGATGCTGGCAGAGGCGCGGTCCAAGGGCTTTGGCAATGCGCTTGTCGCCGATGCAATGGGCAACGTGGCCGAAACTGCCAGCGCCAATGTCTTCATGGTGCGCGACTGCGTCGTCTTTACCCCGATCCCCAACGGCACGTTTCTGGCCGGGATCACGCGCGCACGCCACATAGTGAACCTGCGGGCGGACGGCTTCGACGTGCGCGAAACGGTCCTGACCTTTGACGACTTCCGCAGCGCGGACGAAGTCTTTTTGTCAGGCAATATGATGAAGGTCACTCCGGTCAGCGCCTTTGACGACGTGCACTACAACAGCGGCCCCGTCACAGAGCGTGTGCGCCAGATGTATTGGGACTGGGCTGCGTCCGAAACACTGCAAGCGTTGCAAGCGCGGCCATGATCCGGCACGATGTCAGCAACCAAGGGGGATGGAATGCGCAAGTTTCTGGTCGTGCTGGACGACAGCCGCGAATGTCTGAACGCCATGCGCTATGCCGCGATGCGCGCGTCAAAGACGGGGGCGGGCGTGACCGTCCTGTCAATCATCCCACCTGACGAGTTCAACCACTGGATCGGCGTCGGCGAGATATTTCGCGAAGAAGCGCGCGAACGGATCGAGGTCCACTTTGAGGTTTTCGCCAAATGGATGCGTGATCGCCAGAACGTGAACCCCGATCTGGTGATACGCGAAGGAGAGCAGATGCCCGAAATTCTCGCTCAAATCACCGAGGATCCTGAAATTGGCGTGCTTGTGCTGGGTGCCAGCACAGACAGCAAGGGCCCCGGTCCGTTGATTAACGCGCTGTCGCGTCAGGCGGGCACCTTGCCGATCCCCATCACCATCGTGCCGGGCGATCTATCCAAGGAAAAGCTGGAAGCCATCACCTGAGAAAGGTTAGAATCGTTCCAAACCTTGACGAAAGCTGCCCAAAGGTGCATATCTAACAACTGATAAAAAAGGACGGTTTTCATGTTCATCCAGACCGAATCGACCCCAAACCCCGCAACGCTAAAGTTTCTGCCGGGCCAGACCGTGCTGGATATGGGCACTGCGGATTTTCCGACACCCGATGCCGCAGGATCCAGCCCGCTGGCGCAGCGTCTGTTCGCCGTTGATGGTGTGGACGGTGTGTTCTTTGGCATGGATTTCGTAACCATCACCAAGGCCGAAGCCGTCGATTGGGATCATATCAAACCCGCTTTGCTGGGCGCGATCATGGAACACTATCAGTCCGGCCAGCCCGTCATGGGCGCAGATCACACGCCAGTATCCGGCCATGCCGCGCATGACGGCGAGGATGGCGCGATCGTCGAACAGATCAAAGAACTGCTCGACACCCGCGTGCGGCCTGCTGTGGCCCAAGACGGCGGCGACATCACGTTCCACGGCTTTGAACGCGGCGTCGTTTACCTGCATATGCAGGGCGCTTGCGCAGGTTGCCCATCCTCGACCCTGACGCTAAAAATGGGGATCGAAAACCTGCTGCGGCACTACATCCCCGAAGTCACCGAAGTCCGCCCCGTCGCTGCCTGATTAATGGTAGACAAGGCCGACGTCGAAAATCCCAATCAGCCCGGCACCACCTGCCGGGTTGATACTGCCACGTACGCCGATATGCGTACCGCGCTTCAGGCCACAGTGGGCACCGCGCACCTCAGTTGGAGCCGCGCATGAGCGACGATCCCACCGTCATTGCCTTTGATACCTCTGGTCCGCGCTGCGCTGGGGCGCTTCTGATAGGCGATCGCATCATTACACGCACCGACGAGATGGCGCGCGGTCAGGCCGAACACTTGATGCCTATGTTGGAAGAGATGTTGTCAAAAGAAGGCCTTGCCTGGGCAGACATCGATGTCATCGGCGTCGGCGTTGGACCCGGCAATTTCACAGGCATCCGGATGTCCGTCGCCGCAGCCCGCGGTTTGGCGCTTGGCCTTGGCAAACCCGCCGTCGGCGTCGGCGCGCTAGAGGCGCAGGCCTTCGGCACCTCTGGCCCAATTCTTTCCACCGCTGCCGCGCCGCGCGACATGGTCTATGCCCAGCGCCTGACCGACGGCTGGCCCGAGGGCGCACCGATCTTTACAGACCTGAACGGCGCACTGGCTGTCGCTGGACGGGAAGAGGTTACTGTTCTGGGCGATGTCGCCCCCATTCTGCAGGCCGCCCACGGCCTGCCCGTAGGTATCCAAGCCGTCAGCATAATCGAGGGAATTGCCCTGCTCGCTGCCGATCCGATCTACCGGATGGACCATCCCGAACGCCCTGCCCCGCTGTATCTGCGCCCCGCAGATGCCGCGCCCGCGCGTGACGCGCCGCCGACCATTACCCCATGACGCCCGATGATCTGGCCGCCACACACCGGCTGGCCTTTGCCGATGAACGCCCTTGGTCGGCGGCAGAGTTTGCGGGCCTTCTGGCACAGCGCGGCGTCATTGCCTGCGGAACGCCTGCGTCCTACGTCATTGGCCGCGTCACCTTTGACGAAGCCGAAATCCTGACCCTTGCCACTGCCCCAGACCAGCGCCGCAAGTGCCTTGCCCGCAAGGCTGTCACCGCCTTTTGCGACCGCGCCACCGCAGACGGTGCCACCAGTATCTTTCTGGAAGTTGCAGCCGACAACGCCCCTGCCATCGCGCTTTATACCGCCCTTGGCTTCACCCAAGTCGGCCAGCGCCGTGCCTATTATCACCGCCGCGACGGCACATCCACCGACGCATGGGTCCTGCGCCGCGACGCGGGTCAGCCGACAAGCGCCTGATCTTTGACCTTATGGCAAAAGAAGCAGCATGTTCCGCAAAGAAACAGTTGACCCCCGCCCCGCCGCATTGCCTTATCCCCCCATGAAACACGGGTGGCACACATAACCCGAATAATAACACCGACCCTTGGGAGACTTCGCATGACGCTTTTCACAAAATTCCTTGGCGCCACAGCCGCACTGGCCCTGTCCACCGGCGCGGCCATGGCCGACCCCGCGATCATTTTTGATCTTGGCGGCAAGTTCGACAAATCCTTCAACGAATCCGCATTCAACGGCGCAACCCGCTGGGCAGAAGAGACCGGCGGCAAGTTCGCAGAAGTCGAGCTGCAGTCCGACGCCCAGCGAGAGCAGGCCCTGCGCCGCTTCGCCGAATCCGGCTCCAACCCCATCGTCATGGCAGGCTTCTCCTTTGCGACCCCGCTAGGTGACATCGCGGCCGATTATCCCGACACCAAGTTCGTGATCATCGACGCTGTCGTCGATGCGCCCAACGTGAAATCCGTCGTCTTCAACGAAGAGCAGGGCTCTTACCTTGTCGGCATGATGGCTGCCATGGCGTCCAAGACAGGCACCGTTTCGTTCGTCGGTGGAATGGACATCCCGCTGATCCGCAAGTTCGCCTGCGGCTACGCCGAGGGTGCCAAGGCTGCGAACCCGGATGTGACCGTCATCGCCAACATGACCGGCACCACACCCGCCGCATGGAACGACCCAGTCAAAGGGACCGAACTGACGCTGGCACAGAAGTCCCAAGGCTCTGACGTTGTGTTTCAGGCTGCTGGCGGCACCGGCGTCGGCGTCCTGCAGGCCGCTGCCGACAACGACATGCTGGGCATCGGCGTTGACGCGAACCAGAACTACATGCACCCCGGTAAGGTCCTGACCTCGATGCTAAAGCGCGTGGACATTGCCGTCTATGACGCCTTCACCGCTGGTGCCGACATCGAGCCGGGCATCGCCGCACTGGGCGTCAAAGAAGACGGTGTCGGCTATGCGATGGACGATAACAACGCGCCCCTCGTCACCCCAGAAATGCTGACCGCTGTCGAAGCAGCCAGAGCCGGCATCGCCGACGGGTCAATCATGGTGCATGACTACATGTCCGACGAAACTTGCCCCGCGCTGACATTCTAAACGCAGCCTAGGCTTACGACACACCGGGGCCGCGCTGATTTGTCGGCGCGGCCCCGGCCAATCGGGGAGCAGGCATGACAAACATGATCCAGACCTTCTTTGACACTTGGGGCACGGCAGACGCCGCCCCACCCCGCGACTTGATTGCTGCCGCAATGGCCGATCAATTAGTTTATGCTGATCCCCGCACCGACGCGGATATCACCCCGCTGGACGGCCTTGACAATTACGTCGGCCAGTTCACCACCAACGCCCCCGGCTTGACCGCCAGTGTTTTCCAAACCGACGGCCACGGCGACCACCTGCGCGCCGTCGTCGCCTTTTGCGAAAACGGCACACCGCGCCAGCATGGCACTTATGTCTCCACATTGCAGGACGGTAGAATCGCTCGCCTTGTCGGCTTTGTCGGCGCAGGAGGAATTACGGCATGACCGCCCCCGCCATCGAACTCAAAGACATTTCCAAGGCCTTCGGCCCCGTGCAGGCCAACAAAGACATCAACATCCGCGTCATGCCCGGCACGATCCACGGTATCATCGGCGAAAACGGTGCCGGTAAATCCACGCTGATGAGCATCCTTTACGGCTTCTACAAAGCCGACGCCGGAGAGATCTGGATCAGCGGCAAAAAGGTCGAAATCCCCGACAGCCAAGCCGCCATCGCGGCGGGCATCGGCATGGTGTTCCAGCACTTTAAGCTGGTCGAAACCTTTACGGTCCTTGAAAACATCGTCCTTGGTGCCGAAGACAGCGGCCTTCTGCGCCCCTCCCTCGCCCGTGCGCGGCGCGAACTGAAGGCACTGGCCGATGAATACGAACTGAACGTCGAGCCTGACGCGCTGGTGCAGGACATCGGCGTCGGCATGCAGCAGCGGGTCGAAATCCTCAAAGCGCTCTATCGCAAGGCCGATATCCTAATCTTGGACGAGCCCACTGGGGTGCTAACCCCCGCCGAGGCGGACCATCTGTTCCGGATCCTTGAAAACCTGCGCCGTGAAGGCAAAACCATCATCCTTATCACCCACAAGCTGCGCGAGATCATGGAGATCACCGACACCGTCAGCGTAATGCGTCGCGGCCAGATGACCGCCACAGTCAAGACGGCAGAGACCAGCCCGCAAGAGCTGGCAGAGCTGATGGTTGGCCGTAAAGTCTTGCTACAGGTCGACAAAAAACCCAGCGCGCCGGGTGCCGTAATCCTTGATGTGCAGAACCTGAACGTGACCGACGCCAAGGGCGTGCACCGCCTGAAAGGCGTCAGCTTTCAGGTCCGCGCGGGCGAAATCCTTGGTATCGCTGGTGTGGCGGGGAACGGGCAGTCCGAACTGCTCGAAGTGCTGGGCGGCTATGAAAAGGCCCGCGGCATCATCTTCATGAATGGCGAGCCTATCGACCTGACCGGCACCAAATCCGACGGCCAAAGCCGCCGCGCACGCGGCATCGCCCACGTGCCCGAAGACCGCCAGCGTGAAGGTCTGATCATGGACTACGCCGCTTGGGAAAACACCGCCTTCGGCTATCACCACGATGCGAAATACCGCTCTGGCCCCTTCATGAACAACGCCGCCATACTCAAGGACACAGAGGAAAAGATGGCCCGTTTTGACGTGCGCCCCCCTGACCCCAAGCTTGCGGCCAAGAACTTCTCGGGCGGCAACCAGCAAAAAATCGTGCTGGCGCGCGAGATCGAGCGCAATCCAGACCTATTGCTGATCGGCCAGCCGACACGCGGCGTCGATATCGGCGCGATCGAATTCATCCACCAGCAGATCGTCGCCCTGCGCGATCAGGGCAAGGCCATCCTTCTGGTTAGCGTAGAGCTAGAGGAAATCCTGTCCCTATCCGACCGCATCGCGGTCATGTTCGACGGCCACATCATGGGATTAGGGCCTGCCGAAAGCGCCAATCAGATCGGCCTTGGGTGTCTGATGGCCGGTATGGGTGGCGATGATACCCGCTCAATGACTGGATGGGATATTTCCGACGCCGCCAAGATCGAGGCAGGTACCCCGAGCCTCGCGGACATCGAAAAAAACCTCGCCCATGCGGGCACCGCAGAGAAAGTCTAAATCATGGACGTGATCCCAAAATGGGCCGATGTGGTCCTGATTCCGGTTATCTCCTTGCTGCTGGCCGCGATTCTGTCGGCCCTTGTGATCCTCGCCATCGGTGAAAACCCGTGGGAGGCGCTGAAGCTGATGGTCGACGGGGCCGTAGGGTCTACCTACGGCTGGGGCTATACCCTTTATTACGCGACCAACTTCATCTTTACCGGTCTCGCCGTCGCCATCGCCTTTCACGCCAAGATGTTCAACATCGGCGGCGAAGGTCAGGCCGTCCTTGGCGGCCTAGGCGTGGCGCTGCTATGCCTTTACATTCCATGGCCGCATTGGTCGCTGGCGCTTCTCGGTGCCACCGCTGGCGCTGCGCTGTTTGGCGCGGGCTGGGCAGTGATCCCCGCCTATCTGCAAGCCAAGCGCGGAAGCCACATCGTCATCACGACGATCATGTTCAACTTCATCGCCGCCGCCTTGCTAAACTATCTGCTGGTCGGCGCGCTGAAACCTGCGGGCAGCATGGAGCCGTCGACAGGCAAGTTCCCCGCGCCGACCCATCTGCCGTCGTTCCAGGACATGTTCTCGACCGCCGACACCGTCATGTTCCGCGGCGCACCGGCCAACGTCACCTTCTTCGTCGCCATAGCCGCCTGCGTCGCCGTCTGGGCCCTGATCTGGCGCACCCGTCTGGGGTATGAACTGCGCGCCTTCGGCCATTCGGAATCGGCGGCCAAATACGCGGGCATCAGCCCGACCAAAATCATCATGATCTCGATGACCATCTCTGGCGCACTCGCTGGCATGATGGCGATCAACAATGTCATGGGCGAAGCGGAACGCCTTGTCCTAAACGCGGTCGAGGGCGCAGGCTTCATCGGCATCGCCGTCGCCCTCATGGGCCGCAGCCACCCCTTCGGCGTCTTCCTTTCCGCGATCCTGTTCGGATTCCTCTATCAGGGCGGCGCAGAACTCGCGCTTTGGACCAGCATCCCGCGCGAGTTGATCGTCGTCATCCAAGCGCTGGTGATCCTCTTCACCGGAGCGCTCGACAATATGGTGCGGATGCCGCTGGAAAAATTCTTCCTCGCCCGGCGCCGTGCGGCCAAGCCCAAAACAAAACTGACCCCGGCGGAGTAACGACATGGACCTGCTGACACTTCTCCAACTGCTCGATTCAACCGTCCGTCTGGCGACCCCGCTGCTGCTGGCCTGTATCGCGGGCTTGTTTTCTGAACGCGCGGGCATTTTCGACATCGGCCTCGAAGGCAAGATGCTCGCCGCCGCCTTCCTGTCCGCCGCCGTCGCCTATACCACCGGTAACGTCTGGGTCGGCCTGCTGGCTGGCATCGGCGCGTCCCTGCTGCTGTCCGCGATCCACGGCGTCGCCTCGATCACTTTTCGCGGCAACCAGTTGATTTCTGGCGTCGCGATCAACTTCCTTGCCGCCGGTCTGACCGTCGTCATCGCACAAAGCTGGTTTGGCCAGGGCGGCCGCACCCCGCAACTCGCCGGGGCCGCGCGCTTTAACCCGATCACCCTGCCCTTTGCAGACAGCCTGCGCGACGTCCCTGTCATCGGACCGATTTATTACGAGCTGATTTCGGGCCACACCGCGCTAGTCTATATTGCCTTTATGATCGTGCCGCTGACGTGGTGGGTGCTTTATGCGACCCGCTTTGGCCTGCGCCTGCGCGCTGTGGGTGAAAACCCCGCCGCCGTTGATACCGCCGGTGTTTCCGTCGTCGGCATGCGCTTTGCGGCCGTGATGATCTGCGGCGTGCTCTGCGGTCTGGCCGGTGCCTACCTTGCCACAGCACTGCAGGCTGGTTTTACCAAGGATATGAGCGCGGGCCGCGGCTATATCGCCCTCGCCGCCCTAATCTTTGCCAAGTGGAAGCCATGGCCCTGCCTTGGTGCCACCATGCTCTTTGGCTTTCTGCAGGCCCTCGCCCTGCGTCCCGACCTAATCCAGCGCACCCTTGGCTTCAGCGTTCAGACGCAGCTGCTGGACGCGCTGCCCTATATCCTAACGGTCGTGATCCTTGCCGGTTTTGTGGGCAAAGCCATCCCCCCCAAGGCCGGAGGCGAGCCCTACGTCAAAGAACGCTAGGCCTCTCTGTTTGACACCGCTGCCGATACGAAGTCTGGTGATATTGACCCATTCCTATCGGACGTTCGATGCAACTTTACCTGCCCATCGCAGAAGTTTCGGTCAACATCTTCCTGATTCTGGGACTGGGCGGGCTTGTGGGCGTGCTATCGGGCATGTTCGGCGTCGGCGGCGGGTTCCTGATCACGCCGCTGCTGTTCTTCGTCGGCATCCCGCCCGCCGTGGCGGTTGCAACCTCGACCAACCAGATCGTCGCGTCGTCGTTTTCCGCGCTGCTTGCACATTTGAAACGGCGCACGGTCGACCTGCGTATGGGGACGGTGCTGCTAATCGGCGGCCTGGCGGGCTCCACGCTGGGCCTCGTGATCTTCAACCACCTGCGCAGCTTGGGCCAAGTCGATCTGCTGGTCAGCCTGTTCTATGTCGTCTTTCTGGGCATCATCGGCGCACTGATGCTGGTCGAAAGCCTGAACGCACTCCTGAAGGCCCGCAAACCTGGCGGCGCACGCAAGACGCGCAAGCATCACTACTGGGTCCATAACCTGCCCCTGAAGATCAAGTTCCGCGTGTCGGGCCTTTATATCTCTGTTATCCCGCCTTTAATAGTCGGCGTTCTGGTGGGTATCCTGTCCGCGATCATGGGCGTCGGCGGTGGCTTTATCATGGTCCCGGCGATGATTTATCTGCTGGGCATGCCGACCAAAGTGGTGATCGGCACATCGCTGTTCCAGATCATCTTTGTCACCGCCTATACAACCATGCTGCACGCCACGACAAACTATACCGTCGACATCATGCTGGCCCTACTGTTGATCGTCGGCGGCGTCATCGGCGCACAGGTCGGCACCCGCATCGGCATGAAACTCAAGGCTGAAAGCCTGCGCATCCTGCTGGCCCTGCTGGTGCTTCTGGTCTGCGGCAAGCTGGGTCTAGACCTGCTGCTGCAACCGTCAGAGCTTTACTCCCTCAAAGCAGCAGGTGCCCTATGATCCGCGTGATCCTTGCCCTTTTACTGCTGGCGGTGCCGGTGCACAGTGAAACCATCGTGCTGGGGCTTAGTCAGGATTCGGTGTCGATCACGGCCAGCTTTGACGGCTCTGACATCCTGATCTTTGGTGCCGTCAGCCGGGACGCGCCCGAACCCTTGGAGAAGGGGAAACTCGGCGTCATCATCGCCGTGTCCGGCCCCGATCAATCCGTTTTGGTCTATCGCAAGGCGCGGCGGATGGGCATCTGGGTCAACACTTCAGAGGTCGCCGTCGATAGTGCGCCGTCGTTCTATGCCGTTGCCACCAGCGGCCCATTGCAAGATGTGCTCAGCGATACAGAAGACCTGCGCAACAGAATCACTATCCCCCGCGCGATCCGGTCTGTCGGGGCCGATGTGTCCGACAGTGATGTGTTTACGCAAGCGCTGATCCGCATCCGGGCCAAAGACTCCCTGTTCCAGATGAACAGCGGCGCGGTCGATCTGGAACAGGACACCCTGTTCCGCACGTCCTTTCGCCTGCCCGCCAATCTGATTGAAGGCGACTACCTAGCCCGCATCTTTCTAACGCGGGGCGGCACCGTGATCGACAGCCACAGCACGGTCATTCCGGTGCAAAAGGTCGGGCTGGAACGCTGGCTTTATAACTTGGCCCATTTGCAGCCGTTTCTGTATGGTCTGCTGTCGCTGATCATCGCCGTCGCCGCAGGCTGGGCCGCATCAGTCGGGGCGGCTGCACTTAAAAGGTAAACATCTGATAAATACGGGGAACGTTTTATCTGCGGATAAGGGGGCTCCTTAATCCTCGGCGTCCTGCACGGTCAGCGTCAGCGGCACAGGTCCCTTGTCCAGATCATCAATCCGTAAAAACGGGTCCGCCGGTTTGGCCAGACGGCTGCGCACAACCCATCGCAGCTGCGTTTCAGCCCGCGTTATCGCGACATACGCCAGCCGTTTCCACAGCGGCTGTCCGGCCTCGACCCGGCCCATGCGCGACGCCATTTCGATATCGGGGGCAAAGACCTGCACCGTGTCCCACTGCGACCCCTGCGCCTTGTGAATCGTCACGGCGGCACCATGCAGGAACGTCGCGCCCATCTTGGCAGCAAAGGGGATAAAGGGCTCTTCGTCGCCCTCCAGCTCGATTTTGACGATACTCGCGGCCGACATCTGCGGATCTAGCGCACCCAGCACATGAAGTCGGCTGAAACCGGGCCGCTTACCCGGCCCGAGGTAGATAACCTGCGCGCCCTTGATCAAACCGCGCGCCTCCAGGTCTAGACGCTTTTTGCGATGCTTGATGGGCAGCTCGATCCCGTCGCAGATCAGCGGCTCGCCCGGCAGAAGGCTGTCGCCCGGTGCGTCATAGGCGGCGCGGAATGCGTGGATCAAACGGATGCGGGTCTTGTTCGTCCAGACAAGGCAGGGCGATCGGGCCATAAGATCTGCCTCAACCCGCTGGGCCATGACAACGCGTTCGTCCTTCTCAGCCGCTTCCGCGATCATCCGTTCGAAGTGATAGAAGTCCAGTAGCGGATCAGCCAGCGCATGCGCCAGATCAAGGATCGGATTATCCGCACTTTGCCGGTGGATCCGGCTCAGAGTCAGGACGCGCTTTTCAGGCAGCGTTTCAAACACCATGCCGCCGCTGGACTGGACTGGGGGCAACTGCGCAGGATCGCCGAACAGCAGCAATGTGGGGAAAATCTCTTGCAGGTCTTCGAATTGCTTAGCATCCAGCATCGAGGATTCGTCGACGAACCCGATATCCAGCGCCTCTTCGCGCCGCTTCCAGCCGGTGATGAAATCGCTGCCCCTCAACCCAGCCGCTGCCAACGCCGCCGGGACAGATTTGTGCCCCTGATAGGACGCGAAGGCCCGGTCGAGCGCAAGGTCGGTCAGCTGTTCGACATCGGGCCGGTCACCCTGCCCGGCCAGCCATTCAGCGACCTTTTCGTATTCAGGATCATAGACAGGGGTATACAGTATACGGTGGATCGTAGTGGCTGGCACGCCGCGGTTGCGCAGCACGGACGCTGCCTTGTTCGTCGGGGCCAGAATCGCAAGCGTGCGCCGGCCCGTCCGCTTCTTGCCCTCGTAATCGCCTGAGACGATATCAACGCCTGCCTTTTCCAAAGCGCGGTAGAGTTCGGCCAGCAGCATCGTCTTGCCGCTGCCCGCTTTTCCGATCACCGCCAACACTTCGCTGACGTCGGTCTGGGGTGGTTGCAATAGGTCGTTATTTAGATCGACGCCAGATTGCCGCAAGGCCAGCGCGACACTGTCCCAGGCGGCGGCCTGATCTTCGGAAAAGGTGATGGTGGGGGCGGGTGCATTCATGGAGCGACCTTATCCGCACCCGCCAGCCCCGGCCAGACGTCAGGCGGCGTTTTCTGGCAGTGCCTGCTCGATTGCATACCCGAAGGACCGCGCGAACCACGCCTTTGATTTGACCCCGGGCCGGCGCAACAACTTCAGCCGGTCATCAGGTCCGCGAAGTGATCGTTGCCCGTCGTGCGGCCTGACATGAACAAAAACCGCATGGACCCGCCATGCATGCCGGGGCTTTCTTCCCACACGACATAAAGGGGGTTCATGGCATCGTATTCGTCACGCTCCCAGCCATTTCCATCGACCGATACTTTCCATTTCAGGCGGTCGCGGAATTGGGCGGCGCGGTCTTTGTGCATGATGGCTTGCAGGTTCGGATGGCGGTGAAAGTCGTTGGCATAAATGTAGCGGATCATGGTGAAGGCCCCTGTCGTTGCGACAGAGTATCCTTCGGACGTGTCGGTTAACGGGATTGGGGCCCAGCGTTCGGGGCCTAGCTGGACGCAACATCCACTCTAGTCTGCTGTCCAGGCTAGCCGCCCGGCGCATCCTTGGCCGCGCCGCCAATGCTAATCAGCCCTTCTGAAAGGGCGCGGGAAACGGCATGGACCGCATTGAGCACACCCAGATTGCGCCACGCACTTTCGATATAGGCCCGTAACGTGAGTTCCGAAATCGCCAGCAAGTCCGCCTCCTGCGACCGGGAATATCCCATGGCCAAAAAGCTAAGCGCGTCGACTTCTCTGGGGGAGAGGGGGCGGACCGCGTCCGGCGTGCGTCCCTTTTCAAATTGAAGCGCCTTAGCGTTCAGGAAGTGGGCGATCACAACTAGGTCACGCTGGTTGGCGGCTGTGAAAGCGTCCCATTCGGCATCGGTGGACGTGTGTGACAAGGGAAACAGGGAGAACTGCCTTTAGGAAAACGAATTGGGATCGCGCAACCCGGACTTCCTACACCGTGGGCAATCGATTCCGCACGAAACGCCCGGGCAGCCTTGGAGGACCAGTCCATCCGTTTCTAGTCGACGGGGTGAAGGCGCTGGAAACAACGCGACACGAACGGATCGACACAGATATAGTCCTGATCCTGATAGCGTTGCGCCCAAACCGGATCATATGTGCCAAGGCCGTATTGTTCGCAATCGACGCTGACCCAGTGGTCAACGACGTGATCGACGTCCAATGTCTAACGCAGATCGACGATCAGCTCTTGGAACTGGTCAAGCCGGTCTGTGGCTTCGAGCCACTGCAACAAGCGGTTCAGTTTGTTTCGCATCAATGCGCACCCGGCCTGCAAGGCTCTCGGATGTCGACGCTATTTTTGCCAATGCCACTACCGCGGCTTCACGCATCCGGTCCGTCACAAGAGGAAAACCGTTCTGGAACGCGAAGGACTCCAAGTCGGCCAGAACATCAATTATCCACTTTTGTCCCACACTCACAATCCCTTACAATTCGTTAACGAACCATTAACAACTCAAGGCAGCATAGGTTAATTTAACAAAATACTCACTTCTTAAGCTTCCCCGATATGGATAGGGCACCGTGGCAAATATCTGACTTATCGACATTTGGCTTCAGATTGCTCCAGTACGGGCCCAGCGGACCGCCAAGGCGCAGGACACCCTGCAGCAGGCGTCTGGTCATAAAGATGAAGAGGAACTGAACGGCAAAAGGCACCTGCACAATGGCAGACGCCTTTGGACCCAATCACTGGGATTGATCAACTGCGAGATTCAATCTGCGCGTCTTCGAAGGTGCGCAGCCCGGTACGCGGACTTTGTACGAGGACGGCCATGTTGCCCGGCTTGTGCTCGTTCTTGCGCATCTTGGTGTGGGCGGCGGGGATGTCGTCCCAGCCGAACACTTCGGACATGCACGGATCAAGGCGGCGTTCGACCATCAGGTTGTTCGCGGCGGACGCCTGTTTCAGGTTGGCAAAGTGGCTGCCCTGCAACCGTTTCTGGTGCATCCACATATAGCGCACGTCAAAGGTCAGGTTGTAGCCAGTCGTGCCAGCGCAGATGACGACCATACCGCCGCGTTTGCAAACGAAGGTGGAAACGGGGAAGGTCGCTTCGCCGGGGTGTTCAAAAACCATGTCGACGTTGTTGCCCTTGCCGGTGATTTCCCAGATCGCCTTGCCGAACTTGCGAGTTTCGTTGAACCAAGCCTTGTATTCGGGCGTATTCACCGTGGGCATCTGGCCCCAGCAGTTGAAATCATTGCGGTTCAGCACGCCCTTGGCCCCGAGGGACATGACGAATTCACGCTTGGATTCATCAGAGATAACCCCGATCGCGTTGGCCCCTGCCGTGTTAATCAGCTGGATCGCATAGGAGCCGAGGCCGCCAGAGGCACCCCAGACCAGCACGTTCTGGCCGGGCTTCAGGTCGTGGGGTTCGTGGCCAAAAAGCATCCGGTAGGCGGTCGCAAGCGTCAGAGTGTAGCAGGCCGACTCCTCCCACGTCAGGTGCTGGGGGCGTGGCATCAATTGCTGCGACTGCACACAGGTGAACTGGGCGAATGAACCGTCGGGGGTCTCATAGCCCCAGATCCGTTGGCTGGGCGAGAACATGGGATCGCCGCCGTTGCAGTGTTCATCGTCGCCGTCGTCCTGATTGCAATGGATCACGACCTCGTCGCCGACTTTCCAGCGCTTGACCTTGTCACCGACGGCCCAAACGATACCCGACGCATCAGAGCCTGCAATGTGGTATTCGGAACCATGCACGTCAAAGGGGCTGATCGGCACGCCAAGGCCAGCCCAGACACCATTATAGTTGACGCCCGCAGCCATCACCATGACCAGGACCTCGTGGCTGTCGGGCTTGGGGCAGGCGACGATTTCGATCTGAAACGCCTGTTCAGGTTCGCCATGACGTTCGCGCCGGATGGTCCAAGCATACATCTGGTCGGGCACATGGCCGAGGGGCGGCATTTCACCGATCGCGTAAAGGTTCTTTTCGCCAGCCTTGGTGGCGGTGTCCAGGTCAAGGGCCATGTCCGTCTCCATCGTTGCATCCATCATGTTTTCGCCGCACTGCAGAGTCGGCTTCTACACCTAAGTATGCAAGTGCAGCGTAATTATGCAACCCCCGTGTGTAATATTTTGTAATATAATTACGTTACGGGTTTTCATCTGGGAAGTGGTGGGCGATGGTATTGGCGTAATAGGTCAGGATGTCCTGCCCCCGGTCAGTGACCGTGATTGTGGCTGGCGTGACAGCGATCAGGCCGCGTTCGGTAAGGCGCGACAGGGTGTCGTCGACCAGCATCGACGGGCTGCGCTGTGGCAGGGGCATGTCACGGGTGTGAAGGGCATCAAGGCAAATCGTCGCCTCCGTCAGCAGTTCGGCGGGGGACAAACCGGAGCGGCGCAGGATCAGGCGAGCGATCAACGGGGTTGCCAGAACAGGCACGACGGCGCGCACGCGGTCCATCAACTCGATCGCGACGGCCTCCGTCGGATCGCCGGTCAGTTCGGGGTGATCCTTAAGGTAGAGTGACAGCTCTAACGGTTCGCCAAAGCCAACAGAGGCAGTGCCAAAGCCATCAAAGCGCCGGGTGATCCGCTGCCACAGGTGCCAGCCGATCCCGCACACGACGGTCATCGCGGGCGGCCGAAAGCGGCGGATACCGCGTTTGTCGGCGCTGATCAGGAACTGGTCTTCGAGCACGCGATCATAGTTCAGGCCAACGGGCACGAAGATGACATCGCGCCCGCCGGGGCGATAGTTGCTGACGATGTAGTTAAGCAACCCCAGCTTCGGCGGTTTGACCTCTCCATTCAGGGACAGACCACCTTCGGGAAACATCGCCTGGGTGACGCCGCCATCAGTGGCCATCTGGACATAGCGGGCCAGCACCCGGCGATACAGATCCCCGCGCGAGCGGCGGCGGATGAAGTAGGCCCCCAAAGCCCGGATCAGGGCGGACAGCGGCCAGACCCGCGCCCATTCGCCCACCGCATAAGACAGGGCCCCGGCGCGGCTGACCAGATAGGTGACTAGCACGTAGTCCATATTACTACGGTGGTTCATCACGAAGATGATAGTCGCCTCTGGGTCGAGCAGTTCAAGTTCTTGACGAGGGAATGTCGCAATGCGGACGCGGTAAAGCGTGTTTGACAAAAAGCGCGCAACCCGCATCCCGAAAGAGAAATAGGCCGTCGCGGAGAAGCTGGGGACGATTTCACGGGCGTAACTTTTTGCTTTTTCAAAGGCGACGTTTTCCGGCACGTCGTGTTCGCGGGCGTAATCGACGATCGCCTGCGACACCTCTGGATCATAAATCAGGCGCTGTATCATATCGTAGCGCCGCGCGAGCTTGAACGGCTCTATCGGGCGAGCAAGGCGTTGGTTCAGACGCGCGATGACTCTCTCTGCCCGTTTGCGAAAGAACCAGCGGACTGACGGAAACAGAAAATGCGACGCAAAAGTCACGGCCGCGAACAGCACGATGAGGACAAAGGCCCAGGCCGGCAAGGTCACGGAATGCGTCATTATGGAACCGTGACAGGTTTGCAGCGTGCCGTAAATCCCGCCATGCCGCAGCGCAGCGCTTGACGGCGGTTTAAAGTTACATATAATCGACGTCTTACGTAATAAAATTGCGCAGTGATTGATGGAGCCCCCCGATGACCGATCGACCTTGGCTGTTTCGCACATATGCCGGTCATTCCACGGCCAAGGCATCCAATGCGCTGTATCGTGGCAATTTGGCAAAGGGGCAGACGGGACTATCCGTCGCCTTCGATCTGCCGACGCAGACGGGATATGACAGCGATCATGAATTGGCGCGGGGCGAGGTCGGCAAGGTAGGCGTGCCCGTCTGCCACCTAGGCGATATGCGGATGCTGTTCGCGGATATTCCGCTGGATCAAATGAATACCTCGATGACGATCAATGCGACGGCACCATGGATTTTGTCGCTGTATATCGCGGCGGCGCAGGAGCAGGGGGCCGATATTTACGCGCTGCAAGGGACCGTGCAGAACGATATCATCAAGGAATACCTGTCGCGGGGCACCTATATTTGCCCTCCGGCCCCGTCGCTACGGATGATTACCGATATTGCCGCCTACACAAGGGAATTCCTGCCAAAATGGAACCCAATGAATATCTGTTCCTATCACCTGCAAGAAGCCGGCGCGACTCCGGAAGAGGAGTTAGCATTTGCACTTGCAACCGCAACGGCCGTTCTGGACGATCTGAAAACAAAAGTCCCAGCAGAACATTTCCCTCAAATGGTGGGGCGTATTTCGTTCTTTGTGAACGCAGGAATCCGCTTCGTGACAGAGCTGTGCAAGATGCGTGCTTTTGTCGCACTGTGGGACGAAATCTGCCGTGATCGTTACGGGGTAGAGGATGCCAAATACCGCCGCTTTCGCTATGGTGTGCAGGTCAATTCCCTTGGGCTGACGGAGCAGCAGCCCGAAAACAACGTCTATCGCATTTTAATTGAAATGCTGGCCGTAACCCTGTCGAAAAACGCGCGTGCCCGGGCCGTGCAGTTGCCCGCGTGGAACGAAGCGTTGGGCCTGCCGCGCCCGTGGGACCAGCAATGGTCTTTGCGGATGCAGCAAATCCTAGCCTATGAAACGGACCTTTTGGAATTCGACGATTTATTTGACGGCAATCCTGCGATCGACCGCAAGGTGCAGAGCCTTATAGACGGGGCGCGGGCAGAATTGGCGGCGATCGATGGCATGGGAGGCGCGGTCGAGGCGATTGCCTATATGAAGGGGCGGTTGGTCGAATCGAATGCCGCACGCATCCGCGGGATCGAGACTGGGACGACGACCGTCGTTGGCGTGAACGCTTGGGAAACGGGCGAGCCGTCGCCGCTGACGGCCGGCGATGATACGATCATGATGTCAGACCCTGCGGCCGAAGTGGATCAGCTTGAGCGCCTTGCAAAATGGAAAGCGGACCGTGATCCTGTTGCGGCCGAGGCGGCCCTGCAGGCGCTGCGCCAAGCCGCCCAGGACGGCGAAAATATCATGCCCCCGTCCATCGCCGCCGCGCTGGCCGGGGTGACGACCGGGGAATGGGCAGACGTCGTGCGGGCGACCTTTGGGCAATACCGCGCGCCAACGGGTGTCAGCCATGCGCCGTCAAACCAGACGGAGGATCTGGACGACATTCGTGCACGCGTTGATGCGGTTTCCGCGAAATTGGGCCGGCGACTGAAGTTTCTGGTCGGCAAGCCCGGTCTGGACGGGCATTCAAACGGAGCGGAACAAATTGCAACCCGCGCACGCGATTGCGGGATGGATATCGCTTATGAAGGTATTCGCCTGACACCGGACGAATTGGTCCAGGCCGCGCAGGATGACGACGCGCATGTGATCGGGCTTTCAATTCTTTCGGGATCCCACTTGCCATTGATTGAAAGTTTTATGCTTAAATTACGGGCGGCTGGACTAGGGCACATTCCGGTTGTTGCTGGTGGAATCATTCCCGAAGACGACGCCATTCGGCTGCAAGAACTGGGCGTAGCCCGCGTCTATACGCCAAAAGATTTTAAGCTCAATCGCATTATGGAAGACATTGTAACTCTGGTCGATCAGCAGGAAGTTACTGCACAATAGGACAGAGTTAACTAAACATTGTCGACTTCCATAAAATGGCGCCATAAAGGACCTAATGGGACTATTCCCGGCGCCTTTTTCAGGAGTTGAATATGAATGCCGAATTGAAGTTGATGACCCGCAAGGATCTGGAAAAACTGCGCAAGGACGTTGATGCCGCGCTCAAAAATGTTGAAAGCCGCGAATTGAAGATGGCCCATGACGCAGCCACAAAAGCGGCAGCTGATTTCGGTTATTCGCTGAGCGATCTGGCCGATATTGCTGGCAGCAAAAAGCGTGGTGGCAGCGGCCCAAAGTCCGTATCCTCACCCAAGTATCGCAACCCCGCTGACGCCAGCCAGACCTGGACCGGCAAGGGCCGTCAGCCCGAATGGTACAAGACGGAAATGGCGAACGGGACCGACCCCAAAACGCTGGAAATCTAAATCTATCGCTGGCGGCGGCGTAATTCGCGGAAGGTGTAAACCTCTGCTACGCCGCCATCAGCCCCCTTGCGAAATTGCGGCGCTGTAGGCAGGCAGCCAACGCCGCAAATTTGTCGTGATACTCGCGTGCGACCATCAATATACCACAGCCGTCCGCCCGGCGTCGCCACATAACCATTAATATAGACCGCGCTATCGCTTTCGACGTCAATCGTGCTGGGCATTTCGTTAAAGTAGCCTTCATCAAAGGTACCATGGGTGTGATAGGACGCGATAACCGCGACATCGCTGGGAAAATGCGCCGAACAGCTGGCCATGTCGCCCGCCACGGGATCGCTGCTAATTAGCGTGCCATCCCGCATCAGCCCCAGATACCCACAATATTCCCTCTTTTTCTTGAACGACAGGACCTGCAGATCGGTCAGGACGGACCGCGCCAACGCCAGTTCTTGCGCGTCTTGCGCAGTCGCGGGCACAGCTAGAAGAAGCGACAGAAGGACAAGCAGGCTCAGCATAGCTTTTCTTTCTTTGCGGTTTCCAGCAATAGTCGGACGAAACAAGAAGGAAACCAAGACATGACAGTTCATATCGGCGCAAAACCCGGTGACATTGCAGAAACCGTTCTGATGCCAGGCGACCCATACCGCGCCAAGTGGGCAGCAGAGACGTTTCTGACCGATGCCGTATGCATCAACGAAGTGCGCGGGATGCTGGGCTTTACCGGGATGTGGAATGGCAATCGCGTCACCATCCAAGGCTCTGGCATGGGCATGCCGTCGATGTCGATCTATGCGAACGAACTGATCAAGGATTACGGCGTACAAACGCTGATCCGGATCGGCAGCTGCGGCGGGATGCAGGAACAGACCAAGGTGCGCGACGTGGTGCTGGCCATGACCGCCTGCTCTTCCGGCACGCCGTCGGACACGATTTTCCGCGAGCTGAACTTTGCCCCTGTCGCCGATTTCGGCCTGCTGCAGGCGGCCCATGCCGCGGCGACCAAGCGCGGCACCCCGACGCACGTTGGCAGCATCTATTCGTCAGACACATTCTATGCAGAGCGCAACGATCTGACCGAACAGATGATCCGTCATGGCGTTCTGGCAGTCGAGATGGAAGCGGCAGAGCTTTATATTCTTGCTGCCCGCTACCAGCGCCGCGCCTTGGCCGTGATGACGGTCAGCGATCATATCATCACCGGTGAAGCACTGCCGTCCGATCAGCGCGAGCGCAGCTTTGGCGACATGGTGGAAATCGCGTTGGAAGCCGCTTTCGCCTAACGCCCGTGAGAGCGTGAATAAGAATTAAGGGGCGGCTCCGGCCAAGGGGCCGCCCCTTTTGGGTCCAGCACCTCCATCGCGAGCGGATAGCAGGTTGCTGTCTCAGAAGAATGCTGAGCGCTGCAATCACCGCCGGGACAGGCGGACAAAACCGCCAGCAGGTCGATTTGAGCCATAAGGTCCAGATAATCGCCGGCGCGCACCGGGCTGGCCTTCATGAAATACTGGCCAGTGTCTGCGGTAAAACCGGTGCACATGAAAACGTTCAGCACATCATGGACATGGGTTTCAGCCAGATGCAGGGGCAAGTCAGTCGCATCCGCCAGTCCGCGGGTCAGGTTGGAATGGCAGCAATGGTGGTAATCCTGTCCGCCCAGCAGCCGTGCGGTGTAGGGATCGCAGCGCGTGCCGATAACGTCGTGCACCGCGCCGCCAAAGGCATCGCGGCCATACCAGCCCAGCGTATCATGCGTGATGGTCGCCATAGGGCGCAGGTAGGGGAAACAGGACCAAAGCCGGTCGCCGGTGGTCACGTGACTGCCATGCAACGCGCGGGTTTTGCCGGAGAAGAACCGCTCTGACAGTTCATTTGCGTTGAACAAATTAAGGTCACCAACTTGCGGGCCGTAAGGGCAGTGGATGCGCAGCACCTGCCCTGCATTCACATGTATCGACGCCGCCCCGCGCGACGGAACTTTGATGCTGTGCACCGAAACCAAGGGCAGTGCCGCACGGTCCAAAGCGGCCTGCTGCACCGGCAAGCTGTCATTCGGATAGCAGATCACTGGCGCAATATCGCGCCGGGCTTGTGCGTCCTGCGGCGGTGGTTGCTGCGTTTTCATTTGGGCCGATAAACTCCTGCCAGAGGCAGGGCACCGCACCGCGGCGACCCTACTCCGATTTTTCGACTAACAGTCGGCTGCGTCAGACGATCCGTTCGACCATCATGTGCTTGATTTCTGCAATGGCCTTGGCTGGGTTTAGACCCTTGGGGCAGGCTTTCGCACAGTTCATGATCGTGTGGCAGCGGTACAGTTTGAACGGATCTTCCAGATCGTCTAGACGCTCGCCGGTCGCCTCGTCGCGGCTGTCGACGATCCAGCGGTGTGCGGCCAGCAGGGCTGCCGGGCCGAGGTAGCGATCAGAGTTCCACCAGTAGGACGGGCAGCTGGTCGAACAACAGGCGCACATAATGCACTCGTAACGGCCATCCAGCTTTGCACGGTCTTCGATGGACTGCTTCCATTCCTTGGCAGGCGCGTTGGTCTTGGTTTCCAGCCACGGCATGATGCTGGCGTGCTGCGCGTAGAAATGCGTCAGGTCGGGGATCAGGTCCTTGACCACAGGCATGTGCGGCAGCGGATAGATCTTGATGTCGCCCTTGGCTTCATCAAGACCAGAGATACAGGCCAGGGTGTTCACACCGTCGATATTCATGGCGCACGACCCGCAGATCCCCTCGCGGCAGGACCGGCGGAAGGTTAGTGTCGGGTCGATGTCGGTCTTGATCTTGATCAGGGCATCCAAAACCATTGGGCCGCAGGTATCCAGATCGACGAAATAGGTGTCCAGACGCGGGTTCTTGCCGTCGTCAGGGTTCCAGCGATAGACCTGCACCTTTTTGGTGTTTTTGGCACCGTCCGGTTTGGGCCAGGTCTTGCCCGTCACCATGCGGCTGTTCTTGGGCAGCGTGAATTCAACCATCTCTCAGGCTCCTGTCTACAAACGGCCTTACCGGGTTACGGTAGGCGAATATGGGGTCAGCGGCGCGGCACCGGTCAGCCGGATATAGCATGCCGCATAAACGACGGCCGGATCGTGGCCGCGCAAGAAATCGTCAGTGACACCGATAGAGATGCCCGAGCGCAGCCCATTGCTGCTGGACACGCCGACAGCAACTTGGCCCGTCGGACCTGCTGCGCCGCGCGCCTCTTGGCTACATTTCGCCTCGACCTGTTGCGGAATCGGCAGTGTTGGCGGCCCACAGGCCGCCAACACTGACAGAACAACAATCAGACCCGTCAGGCGCATCAGTACACTCGCTTCTTTGGCGCGATCTTTTTCAGGTCGATCCCGCCTTCGGCTTCGGTGGTCAGCGGGTCCAGGTGAACCGGACGATAGGTCAGGTTCACTGATGCGCCGTCCACAGTGGCAAGGCTGTGCTTGCGCCAGTCCGCGTCGTTACGGTCCGGATAGTCCTCGTGGGCGTGGGCACCGCGGGATTCTTTGCGCGCCTCGGCGGACACAATGGTCGCCAATGCATTGGGCATCAAGTTCGTCAGTTCCAGCGTTTCCATCAGGTCGCTGTTCCAGACGAGGCTGCGGTCGGTGACGTGCAGATCGTCCAGCTTGGCGGCAATTTTTTTCATCGCCTCAACGCCTTCGGCCAGCGTCTTGTCCGTGCGGAACACTGCGGCGTCGGCTTGCATGGCTTCTTGCATCTCAAGCCGCAAGGCAGCTGTCGGCGTGCTGCCGTTCGCGTTCCGCAGTTTGTCGAAGCGGTCGAACGCCGCATCAACAGACGCTTGGTTCAGCGGCGCGTTTTCCGTGTTTGGGTCAACGATTTCGCCAGCCTTGATCGCCGCGGCGCGACCAAAGACCACGAGGTCGATCAGAGAGTTGGAGCCGAGGCGGTTCGCACCGTGCACTGACGCACAACCCGCCTCGCCCACAGCCATAAGGCCGGGCACGACTGCGTCTGGGTCTTCGTCCGTCGGGTTCAGCACTTCACCCCAATAGTTCGTGGGGATGCCGCCCATGTTATAGTGGACGGTCGGTTGCACCGGAATCGGTTCCTTGGTCAGGTCGACACCCGCAAAGATGCGTGCGGATTCAGTGATGCCCGGCAGGCGCAGATCCAGCGTTTCGGGCGGCAGGTGGTTCAGGTTAAGGTGGATGTGGTCCTTTTTCGGGCCGACACCGCGACCTTCGCGGATTTCCATCGTCATGCAGCGGCTAACCACGTCACGCGACGCGAGGTCCTTGTAGGTCGGCGCATAGCGTTCCATGAAACGCTCGCCTTCGGAGTTGGTCAGATAACCACCCTCGCCGCGTGCGCCCTCGGTGATCAGGCAGCCAGCGCCATAGATACCGGTCGGATGGAACTGCACGAATTCCATGTCCTGCAGTTTCAGGCCCTGACGCGCGACCATGCCGCCGCCGTCGCCGGTGCAGGTGTGGGCAGATGTGGCGCTGAAGTAAGCGCGGCCATAGCCGCCCGTCGCCAGCACGACCATTTTAGCGTTGAAGACGTGCATGGTGCCGTCGTCAAGTTTCCACGCGACAACGCCTTGGCAGTGGCCGTCTTCGCCCATGATCAGATCGATGGCGAAGTATTCGATGTAGAACTCGGCCTTTTGCTTGAGCGACTGGCCATAAAGCGTGTGCAGGATCGCGTGGCCGGTGCGGTCAGCGGCGGCGCAAGTACGCTGCACGGGAGGGCCTTCACCAAATTCTGTGGTGTGTCCGCCGAAGGGACGCTGATAAATTGTGCCCTCTTCCGTGCGCGAGAATGGCACGCCGTAGTGCTCCAACTCGTAAACCGCCTTGGGTGCTTCACGCGCAAGGTATTCCATGGCGTCGGTGTCGCCGAGCCAGTCAGAGCCTTTGACAGTGTCATACATGTGCCACTGCCAGTGGTCGGGGCCCATGTTGGACAAGGAGGCGGCGATGCCGCCCTGTGCCGCGACGGTGTGCGATCGGGTCGGGAATACCTTGGTGATGCAGGCAGTCTTCAGGCCCTGCTCAGCCAGACCCAGCGTTGCGCGCAGGCCAGAGCCGCCGGCCCCGACAACGATCGCGTCATAGGTGTGTGTTTCGTATTCGTAAGCAGCCATCGGTCAGTTCCTCAAGCGATTCAAAGGGCAAGGCCAGCGACGGCAAAAACGCCGGCCGCGGCTGCAGTATAGGACAGGCAGATCATCGCGATGATCGCGACCTTCTTGGCTGTGCCATGAACGTAGTCTTCGATCAGGGTCTGCACACCTCCGCGAAAGTGGACAAAGCCGACCGCAAAGGTAAGCAGTGCGACGATCGCAGGGAGCGGGCGCTGATAGTAGGCCAGAACGTCCTCGTATGGCGCTCCGTAGATGCTTCCGAAGGTGAAGATAAAACATGGGATCAGGCCGACAAGTGCGACGGAGCTGATTACCATGTGCCAGTGATGCTGGGTGCCTGATTTTGCGGACCCCAGTCCAGCGGCGCGTTTACGGTCGGTCAAATAAGCCATGTTGAACCCCTTACAGCACGATGACAGTGAAAATCGTCAGCAGCACGGCGATCAGCACCATGGCCTGACCAAACGTTTCCGACTTATCGACGTCCAGCATGCGGCCACTGTCCCAGATCAGGTGACGTATCCCGGCGAGCGTGTGATACCAGATGCCCGCCACAGAGAAGAACATGATCAGATCGCCAAACCAACTGGTAATGAAACCATCAGCAGTTGCGAAAGCGTCGGGGCCAGTCGCGGCGGCGACAAACCACCATACGATCAACAGCGCCGTCACAAACAGCGCATTGCCGGTGATGCGCGTAAAAATCGAGGTCATCGAGGTCCACTGCGGACGATAGATAGTCAAGTGCGGTGAAAGCGGGCGGTTGCCCCGGTTTACATCGGCCATATCAGGTTCCTTTGGGTACAGCATCCCGCGTCCGGGTGCAGAATTGCTCTCGTTCTGCACCATTGCGCAAATGAAGTCACGCATAGGCAGGTTCAAATTATGCGCGATATCGCCGCGCCATGTAAAATTTACAGCTTTGTGATCACGTTTTTTCGCGCCGTGATCACAACCTTGATGCTGCAGAGGTCGCGTTGGTTACAACGGCATCAACGCCCAGTAATCCAGATCAAGTAGAACATCGGGTAAATACTTGCCGTCCGCGCCGCGTAGTTCGCCCGTGTCCCCTTTGGTTGCGACCAGTCGCAGACGGATCGCGCCAACGCCGGGAGCCGAGGTTTCGGCGGCATCCAGCACTTCGGACCATGCGCGGACGGTGTCGCCGGCAAAGCAGGGATTGGCGTGGGCCCCCCCGTTCAGCGCAACGATCAGCTGTGCGTTTGCCAACCCGTTGAAGGACAACGCGCGGGCCAAGCTGATAACATGACCGCCATAGATCAGACGCTTGCCGTCGAGGCGGTTGGTCGCGTCGAAATGAACCTTGGCGGTGTTCTGCCACAGGCGGGTGGCGAGCATATGCTCTGCCTCTTCGATCGTGACGCCATCAACGTGGTCGATGATTTCGCCGATCTTGTAGTCGCGGAGGCGGTGCGGCTCTCCGGCCAATGCGAAATCATAGGTGGTGAAATCAAGGCCGCGGGGGATAACCAGATCGGATGGGGCGACCGCGTCGGCAAGATCGGGAATGATGGTCTGCGGCGCGGGGCCGTCGCCGCGCTTGCGGACCATAACCCAGCGGACATACGACAACAGCACTTCACCACGCTGGTTGCGGCCGGTACTGCGAACCCAGACGACGCCACTTTTGCCGTTGGAGTTCTGCTTGACGCCGATCACCTGCGATGTCGCGGTGATTGTGTCCCCGACCAACAGCGGTGTTTCCCAGCGGCCTTCGGCATAACCCAGGTTCGCGATAGCGTTCAGGGAGACATCCGGCACAGTCTTGCCAAAGACGGTGTGGAAGGTGACCAGATCGTCCAGCGGACTGAACGGCAGGCCGCAGGATTGCGCAAAGGTATCGGCGGAATGCACTGCGTGGCGCGCGGGATAAAGCGCGTGATACAGCGCTTGTTCGCCCATCTTGATCGTGCGCGGCACCGCGTGGGTAATGACGTCACCGACCGTGTAATCCTCGAAAAAGCGGCCAGCGTTCGTCTTTGTCATTGCTGACCCAACTTCATGTCGGCGTGATAGTCGGTCGAGATTTCCTTGGTCACAGCCTGACCGCAGCGCATGACGCCATTTGCCTGATCGAAAGCATAGTTTGGGGTGCCGTATAGCTCCCACCCTTTGGACAGGGCGTCAGAGACTTTGTGGCAGAAGGCAGAGGTGTCATCCTCGGTCAGGAGTCGATAAATTTTGGTCATGGTTTATCCGAACGGGTTGTAGCCAAGGGCGATATGGATGCTGGCGGCGACGCCAAAGACCACGAGCGTTGCAACGACGGCGATGATTTCTGATTTGATCGGCGGGGCGTGATAGACACCGCGGGGGCCCAGCGCCCGATTCAGCAGCACGATTTCCGCCACCGCCCAAACCAGCAGTCCACCGAACAGCAAGAAGGACGGGGTGTCGCCGTTGACCAGCAGGTGCGCCACAGCCCAAAGTATCACAGCGGTGAGCTGCGGGTGCCGGATCGCACGAGTCACGCGGGTGCCTTTGGCAGAAGCGGCAAATAGGTAGAACGCAAAAAACACGAGCAAATTGTTGATACCGGTCTTCATCGGGGAATCGCCCCAAAAGAAGGTGCCGTCGGCGATGCGGTAGCCGATCACCATGCAGACGATCCCCAGTATCGACAGGACGGCAACGAACGTGCGGCCCCTTGAGCCTGCGGCCTCTCGGCTTTGGGGGGCGAGGCGTTTCCACAGGTGGCTGCCCGACCACAGAATCAGTCCCAGAAGGATAAGTGTCATGTGCGCTCCAGTGCAACGATGGCGTCAGCTTTCGCCAGCGTGGCCCGCGCTGTAACGATATGCAAGTTCTCGACGATGCGGCCATCCAGAACAGCGACCCCCTGCCCTTCGGCGACGGCGGCGTTGAAGGCGGCGATCTGGCGGTGAGCCAGATCGATATCATCCTGCGTGGGGCCAAAGACGGCGTTTGCCGTGTCCAACTGCGCCGGATGGATCAAGGATTTACCGTCAAAGCCCATGTCGCGGCCATCAACACATTCTCGATGCAGGCCGTCCTGATCCTGATAGGCATTATAAACGCCGTCAATCGCGACGATACCGGCGGCGCGGGTGGCTAGCAGGCAATGCTGCAGCGCGGTGGTCAGGGCAGCGCGGGTGCGGCTGCCTATGTCCTTGGCCAGATCGTTGGTGCCGATGACAAAGCCTTGCAGGCGCGGATGGGCGGCGATGGTCTGCGCGTTCAGGATGCCGAGCGGGGTTTCCATCATCGCCCAAAGCGGCAAGTCCGGCACCAATTCGGCCACGGCATCCAGATCGGCGGAGCTGCTGACCTTGGGCACCAGAACACCGTCGCAGGCCATGCGCGCCGCCGCGCGGGCATCATCTTCGCCCCAGTCCGTATCCAACCCATTGATGCGGACCAGCCGCAGACGCGCGCCGTAGCCGCCCTGCTCCAGCGCATCATGCAGGGTGATGCGCGCCTCGATTTTTGCGTCGGGGGCGACGGCGTCCTCTAGATCGAAAAGGATGACGTCGCACATCAGCCCGCGTGCCTTGTCCAGCGCGCGAGGTTTAGAGCCGGGGATATAGAGGGCGGACCGGGTGGGACGGGTTTTCATTTCTAGCCTCGCAATAAGATTGCGCGAAATTGACCAAATGCGACGCAATAGTTCAACCCTAAAATGCCGCAGCGCAGCGTATTAACTTTGCCACGCGGTGACGCTGCGACTGGCTAACCAAGACGACGCAGGTTTGGAGCCTGCAATGATAGGGGCACCTATACGCGCCGACATATGACTCATCTGCTTTTGACCTTCAGCCTTTTCATGTTGCTCGCTCCGCGTGTATTCGTGCAAGGGGCGATGTGCCTGCCGCAGGCGCACATGCCTGCTGCCTTGGCGCGCGCCTATCAAGAGCGACCACTAGCGACGGCGCTGACGCCGCAGAAACTGTTGATCAATATCTGTGTCAGTGCGGTGGGAACCTGGACCATGACATTGAGCAAGCCGGACGAGACGGCCTGCATAGTCGCATCGCGCCATGATTTCAGACTTTGACACCGAGATGGGCTGATCCCCGCGACCGAAACCTAGGAAGCGGCGATTTATCGCCGTCGCACGAATAATCACCGACGAGCGTGCAACAAAAATCAAAAGACGGGCGTTGTGTGCACATGGAAAGGCTCGAAACTCTGGGCCTGCAAACCACTCGTTAGGATTTAGTAATGAAACGTTTTCTTGCCACAACCGCGATTGCTCTTGTCGTTGCTAACGGTGCGTTCGCTGAAAGCCACGTCGCCGCTGATAGCGCCGCCACTGACGGCACCATGGCAACCGAAGCACCCGCAATGACCGACAGTGCAACAGCACCCGAAGCCACCAAAGACACGATGCCTCCGGCAGACGAAGCGATGCCCGCCGAGACTATGCCAGCTGACACCATGCCTGAGACCACCGCGGAAGAGATGACGGACACGATGTCCAACACTGACATCACCTCGACCAACATGGAATCGGCCGACACCATGGGTGCCCCCGGCGCGCCGATGATGGAAAAAGACGGCTACACCACAACCCTGAACGCCGACGTGACGGCAGAGCAGCTGACCGGCATCGACCTTTACGGCCCGAATGACGAAGAAGTCGGCGAGATTGGCGACTTAATCATTACCGAAGACGGCACTGTGACTGACGTGATCGTTGACGTAGGCGGCTTTCTTGGTCTGGGGGAAAAGCCCGTGTCGATCGCATATCAGGACGTTCAGTTGATGAAGCAGAACGATGGCGATGACATGCGCGCCTATGTTTCTATGACGGAAGAGCAGCTGAAAGAGCTGCCTGAGTACGAAGCACCGATGAATTAATCCACGCTGGTTACCCGATAAGGCCGCCCCCTCAGGGCGGCCTTATTCGTTTAAACGGGGATTATGTCAGGGCCTGCCACAGCAAACGAGTACCGGTGACCAGCAGCAATACATAGGTCAGACCGAAAAAGACACGGTCCGACACCCAGTTGTGCGCCCGCACGCCGATCCACGTTCCAGCCACAGCAAAGGGCGCAAGGAACAGATCCGCCATGGCGGTCTGCGTGTTGAAGATGCCAAGAAAGACGTAGGGCACGAATTTCATCAGGTTGACGGCCCAGAAGACGATCACGGTCGTTGCCTGATAGGTCGTCTTGGGGACGTTCTGACCAAGCAGGAAGACCGCGACCAGCGGGCCGCCTGCATGGCTGACGAAGCTGGTAAACCCCGCTGTCAGCCCGGTCACCCAGGCCCATGGGAGCGAGAACGCAAAGCTACCTACACGGATGAACCCGCGTGCGCGCCCCAAATGCCAGCCGACGAAGGCGATGCAGATTACGCCGATCAGCAGGCGGAACGAATCCGCGTTGACCGCCGCATAGACCATCGCGCCCAGCACGACGCCCGGCACCGAGCCGATCAGGATATGCCGCGCCGAGGGGCCGTCCCATTTACGCCAGTAAGGACGCAAGGATGCAGCATCGATCAGCATCAGAAGCGGCAACATGATGCCCAGCGCAGCCCCCGGCGGCACGACAAGCGCGATCACGGCAGCGGCCGCGAAAGCTGCACCAGAGCCAAAGCCTGCCTTTGATATTGCTGCAAACATGACGGCAGGAACGGCAACTATGAAGAAAAGTAGATCGAAGTCGATCATTGTCGAAACCTTAAGAAAAGGGATCTTACCGATGCTAAATTGCGCTGGGGATAAAGGCCACAAAAAGGGCGGGAATGGCTGTCCCCTTGCACCCCTTATGTCAAAGGAATAACCAACTGCCAAAGTTCAACCCGCATATTAGCAGGAGCCCTCCTATGGCCAGACCCAAGATTGCACTGATAGGTGCCGGACAAATCGGTGGCACGCTTGCCCACCTCGCAGCCGTCAAGGAACTTGGCGATGTCGTGTTGTTCGACATTTCCGAAGGTACACCCCAAGGCAAGGCACTGGATATCGCCGAATCAGGCCCCGCCGCCAAGTTCGACGGCTCTTTCAAAGGCACGAATGATTACGCAGGTATCGCGGGCGCTGACGTCTGCATCGTTACCGCTGGCGTGCCGCGCAAGCCGGGCATGTCCCGCGACGACCTGCTTGGCATCAACCTGAAAGTCATGAAATCCGTCGGCGAAGGCATTGCCGCCCACGCACCGAACGCTTTCGTCATCTGCATCACCAACCCTCTGGACGCGATGGTCTGGGCGCTGCGCGAATTTTCTGGCCTGCCGCACAAGATGGTTTGCGGCATGGCTGGCGTTCTGGACTCCGCCCGTTTCCGCCACTTCCTTGCGGACGAGTTCAATGTTTCCATGCGCGACGTGACAGCATTCGTGCTGGGTGGCCACGGCGACACCATGGTGCCGCTGGCGCGTTATTCCACCGTTGGCGGCATCCCCCTGCCCGATCTGGTCGAGATGGGCTGGACCACGCAAGACAAGCTGGACGCCATCATACAGCGCACCCGTGACGGCGGCGCAGAGATTGTTGGCCTACTGAAGACCGGTTCTGCCTTCTACGCCCCCGCAACCAGCGCGATCGAAATGGCCGAAGCCTTCTTGAAGGACCAAAAGCGTCTGCTACCTTGTGCGGCGCATGTTGACGGCGCTTACGGCCTTGATGGTTTCTATGTCGGCGTGCCAACGATCATCGGTGCTGGCGGCATCGAGCGTGTGATCGAGATCAAAATGGACAAGACTGAGCAAGCGATGTTCGACAAGTCTGTCGACGCCGTGAAAGGCCTTGTCGCTGCCTGCAAAGAGATAGATCCGACGCTAGCCTAATCCCCGCACCAAGACCCAAATGCTAAAAAGCCGCGCCGCAGCATATGCGGCGCGGCTTTCTCGTTTGCGGCTGTCTGATCTGGTCGCATCTAAAGAGATTAGAAGCGGCGGCAGATGGCGCAGGGCAAGATGCATGTCCTGCACGAGACCGCGCATTGCCTGCATCCCGGCGAGTCGATTGCGAAGTATAGCGGGCAAAAAATTAAGATTTCGCCCATACAGGCTGGAAAAATCGTAGTTGTGATCACACGATTTACGACTGTGATCACAAATGTCGGATTTATTGACAGGAACAGCGACCAGTAGTTTTTTGTTAAAACAGGATATGATTAAAGGTAAAAAACCCAATCGGACAAGGGACGCCACATGAACATCCACGAATACCAGGCCAAGGCACTTCTGCGGTCCTACGGGGCCCCGGTCAGTGATGGCCGCCCGGTGATGAAAGCCGAAGAAGCAAAAACCGCTGCTGGCGAAATGGACGGCCCGCTGTGGGTGGTAAAGGCGCAGATCCACGCAGGTGGCCGCGGCAAGGGTCACTTCAAAGAAGCTGACGCTGGCGAAAAAGGCGGTGTCCGCCTAGCCAAGTCGGTTGAAGAAGCCGCCCAGGAAGCCAAGAAGATGCTGGGCCGCACGTTGGTCACGCACCAGACCGGACCTGCTGGCAAGGTCGTGAACCGCGTCTACATCGAAGACGGCTCTGGCATTGAAAAAGAACTATATCTGGCCCTGCTAGTGGATCGCCAGACCAGCCGCATCAGCTTTGTCTGCTCGACCGAAGGCGGCATGGACATCGAAGAAGTGGCCGCGAACACACCCGACAAGATCCTATCGTTCAGCGTCGATCCGGCCACAGGCTATCAGGCATTCCACGGTCGCCGCGTCGCATTTACGCTTGGCTTGACCGGTGCGCAGGTCAAGCAGTGCGTGACCCTCATGGGGCAGCTCTACAAAGCCTTCACCGAGAAGGACATGGAGATGCTGGAGATCAACCCGCTGATCGTGACCGACAAGGGCGATCTGAAGGTGCTTGATGCGAAGGTCAGCTTTGACGGCAACGCCATGTACCGTCACCCCGACATCGCGTCCCTGCGCGACGAGACGGAAGAAGATTCCAAGGAACTGGCCGCATCCAAGTACGACCTGAACTACATTGCACTGGACGGCGAAATTGGCTGCATGGTCAACGGCGCAGGTCTGGCCATGGCAACGATGGACATCATCAAGCTGTACGGCGCAGAGCCTGCTAACTTTCTGGATGTGGGCGGCGGCGCGACCAAGGAAAAGGTCACCGAAGCGTTCAAGATCATCACCTCTGACCCCAACGTCAAAGGCATTCTAGTCAACATCTTCGGCGGCATCATGCGCTGCGACGTCATCGCCGAAGGCGTTATCGCTGCGGTGAAAGAGGTCGGCCTGAAGGTTCCGCTGGTCGTGCGCCTTGAGGGTACGAACGTCGAGAAGGGCAAGGAGATCATCCGCAACTCTGGTCTCGACGTCATCGCCGCGGACGACCTGAAAGACGGCGCGCAGAAGATCGTGAAAGCTGTGAAGGGGTGATCCCGCCGGGATGGGTGCCGGGTGCCAGCCACCTGCCCTGTCGAGCCGCAACCGGTCCCGACCGACCATGGAAAGCGTAAAATGATGGCTAAGGACTTGCTGACAGACGAGACCGCGTTGCCCACAGCGGCCGGCTTGGACGTGCGCGTGATCCATCTGGAACGCGCCGCCGCGCGCCGCACCTTGATGGCGGTGGAATGTGATCGCGTCGGGCTCTGCCCGTCCGTCTGGGCTGCCGTCGATGCCAGCGACCCGACCACCGCCGACCGCTTGGCGTCTTTGCCCGATCAGGGGCCGTGGGGGCCCATGCATGCGCACGCCAAAGGGTGCCTGCTGTCGCATCTGGATGCCTTGCAAGGATTTCTGGCCAGTGGGGCCAGTCACGTCCTGATCCTTGAAGACGATGTCTTTCTTGCCGACGACCTGTCGAGGTGGACGGTCAGCCTTGACTGGTGGCCGCCGGATGCGGATGTCGTCAAGATCGAACGCTGGCGTGACGACAGGCTGCTGGTACTGCTTGACCGCGACACCCGCCATCACGCCGGTCGCCGCCTGCAACGGATGCACTCGCGCCATGCCGGGACGGGTGGCTACATGATAACCCGCGCCGCTGCCACGCGCTTGGTGGCACAGACCCGCCGCGATTTGCCAGTCGATCACCTGCTGTTCAATCCGCTGGTTTCGCCCTTCGCGCGGGATCTTTTGAGCTATCAGGTCTCACCGGCGCTGGTCGTGAAAGGTAATGAACCTGCGCCGGTTCATACCACTGCGGTGGCGAAACCGCCCCGTCCCCTGAAATTGATACTGCGCCGCGGACTGGCCGAATTACGTGCAGTGGCGGCCCTACCGCTACTGCTATCCCGCCGTGCGACCCTCACCCGAATCGGCTGGCAAAGCCGCGTCCCTCTCGCCTGACCCAAGAAAGAAGAACCATGGCCATTCTCGTCAACGAAAACACCCGCGTCATCTGTCAGGGCTTCACCGGCTCTCAGGGCACGTTCCACTCTGAACAGGCGATCGCCTACGGCACCAAGATGGTTGGCGGCGTCACGCCCGGCAAGGGCGGCCAGTCGCATCTTGACCTGCCGGTCTTTGATTCGGTCCACGAAGCCAAGGCCCGCACCGAAGCCAACGCTTCGGTTATCTACGTCCCACCTCCGTTTGCGGCCGATTCGATCCTGGAAGCGATCGACGCCGAGATGGAGCTGATCATCTGCATCACCGAAGGCATCCCGGTTCTGGACATGATGAAGGTCAAGCGCGCGCTGGAAGGGTCCAAGTCCCGCCTAATCGGGCCGAACTGCCCCGGTGTCATCACGCCCGACGCCTGCAAAATTGGCATCATGCCCGGCCACATCCACAAGCGTGGCTCTGTGGGTGTTGTGTCCCGGTCCGGCACCCTGACCTATGAGGCCGTCAAGCAGACGACTGATTCCGGTCTGGGCCAGTCCACCGCTGTGGGCATCGGCGGCGACCCCATCAAGGGCAGCGAGCACATCGATATCCTCGAGATGTTCCTGGCCGACCCCGAGACCCATTCGATCATCATGATCGGTGAAATCGGCGGCTCTGCCGAGGAAGAAGCCGCGCAGTTTCTTGCCGACGAGCGCAAAGCTGGCCGCTGGAAGCCGACCGCTGGTTTCATCGCTGGCCGCACGGCACCTCCGGGTCGCCGCATGGGTCACGCCGGTGCCATCGTGGCTGGCGGCAAAGGCGATGCAGAAAGCAAGATCGAAGCGATGAAAGCCGCCGGAATAATCGTTGCAGACAGCCCCGCCACGCTTGGCGAGGCCGTTCTGGCCGCGATCGCTAAGAAGTAAGCCGTCGTGGTGGGCCGAAAGGCCCACCTACTTCCCGTGCGGCGGGCGTGTGGCCCGTCCTACCCCACAGGTGTCCAGATGAACGACCAATCCCCGAACGACGTGCTTCATGCCTCTAGCTTTTTGCAGGGGCATAATGCCGATTACGTTGAGCAGCTTTACGCGCGCTATTCGGACAATCCGCAGGCGGTGGATGAAAGCTGGCGGGATTTCTTTGCCGCTTTGGGCGATACGCCCGCCGATGCCAAGGCTGAGGCCGCAGGTGCCAGCTGGGGCCGCATGGACTGGCCGCCGGTGCCAAACGATGACCTGACGCAAGCGCTGGACGGCCAGTGGGCGCAGGAACCGGAGGCCGCCGGCAAAAAGATCGCGGCCAAGGCCGAGGAAAAGGGCGTCAACCTGACCGAAACGCAGGTCAGGTCCGCCGTTATGGACAGTATCCGCGCGTTGATGATCATCCGCGCCTACCGCATTCGCGGTCACCTGATTGCTGATCTGGACCCGCTGGGCATGCGCGAAGTCACCGCACACCCCGAGCTTGATCCCGCGAGCTATGGTTTCAGCAAGGCCGACATGGATCGCCCTATCTTTATCGACAATGTGTTGGGCCTAGAGGTCGCGACCATGGCCGAGATCATGGCAATCGTGAAGCGCACCTATTGCGGCACCTTCGCGCTGCAATACATGCACATTTCCAACCCTGAAGAGGCCGGTTGGCTGAAAGAGCGGATCGAGGGATACGGCAAGGAAATCAGCTTTACTCAGAATGGCCGCAAGGCGATCCTGAACAAACTGGTGGAGGCCGAGGGATTTGAGAAATTCCTGCATGTCAAATACATGGGTACCAAGCGGTTCGGTCTGGACGGCGGCGAGAGCCTCATCCCCGCAATGGAACAGATCATCAAGCGTGGCGGCCAGCTGGGCATGGAAGAGGTCGTGATCGGCATGCCGCACCGCGGGCGCCTGTCGGTATTGGCCAACGTGATGAAAAAGCCCTATCGCGCGATCTTCAACGAATTTCAGGGCGGCAGCTTTAAGCCCGAAGACGTCGAAGGTTCGGGCGATGTGAAATATCACCTTGGCGCGTCCAGCGACCGGGATTTCGACGGCAACGTCGTCCACCTGTCGCTGACGGCCAACCCATCCCACCTTGAGGCAGTGAACCCCGTCGTGTTGGGCAAGGTCCGCGCCAAGCAGGACCAGAAGAAAGACAAGGACCGCATCAAGGTCATGGCGATCCTGCTGCACGGCGATGCCGCGTTCGCGGGTCAGGGCGTTGTTGCAGAGGGTTTTCAGCTGTCCGGCATTCGCGGCCACCGTACCGGCGGCACGATGCATATCGTCGTGAACAACCAGATCGGCTTTACCACCGCGCCGCATTTGAGCCGGTCCAGCCCCTACCCCACCGACATCGCCCTGATGGTCGAAGCACCGATTTTCCACGTCAACGGTGACGATCCAGAGGCTGTGGTCCACGCCGCCCGCGTGGCGACCGAGTTCCGCCAGAAGTTCCACAAGGACGTGGTGCTGGATATCATCTGCTATCGCCGCTTTGGTCATAACGAAGGCGACGAGCCGATGTTCACCAACCCGGTCATGTACACTAAGATCAAGAAGCAGAAGACGACGCTGACGCTTTATACGGACCGTCTGGTCAAGGACGGCCTGATCCCGGAAGGCGAGATCGAGGATATGAAGGCCGCGTTCCAGTCCATGCTGAACGCCGAGTTCGAGGCCGGGAAAACCTATAAACCCAACAAGGCCGACTGGCTGGACGGGCGCTGGTCCCACCTGGACCGGGACAAGGACAATTATCAGCGCGGCGAAACGGCAATCAGCACCGAAGCCATGGCCGATATCGGCACCGCGTTGACGACTCCGCCAGAGCATTTTGCAACTCACCGGACGATCGACCGCCTGCTGGATTCGAAAAAACAGATGTTCGAAGGCGGCACAGGTTTCGACTGGGCCACCGGCGAATCGCTGGCTTTCGGCTCTTTGGCTTTGGAAGGTTATCCGGTCCGTCTGGCCGGTCAGGACAGCACGCGCGGCACGTTTAGCCAGCGGCATTCGGCCCTGATCGACCAGAACACCGAAGAGCGATATTTCCCCTTGAACCATATCCGCGAGGGTCAGGCGCATTTCGAAGTCATCGACTCGATGCTTTCGGAGTACGCTGTGTTGGGCTTTGAATACGGCTATTCGCTGGCCGAACCCAACACCCTGACCCTGTGGGAAGCGCAGTTTGGCGATTTCGCCAACGGTGCGCAGATCATGTTCGACCAGTTCATCAGCAGCGGTGAGGCAAAGTGGCTGCGGATGTCTGGTCTGGTGTGCTTGCTGCCGCATGGTTACGAGGGGCAAGGACCGGAGCATTCCAGCGCGCGTCTGGAACGGTTCCTGACCATGTGCGGCAACGACAACTGGATCGTCGCCAACTGCACGACGCCGGCGAACTATTTCCACATTCTGCGCCGTCAGCTGCACCGCAGCTATCGCAAACCATTGATCCTGATGACGCCAAAGTCGCTTTTGCGTCACAAGATGGCGGTGTCCGATGCTGCGGACTTCACGACGGGTTCGTCTTTCCACCGCGTGCTGTGGGATGACGCCCAAAAGGGTCACTCTGACACCGAACTGGTGGTGGACGACAAGATCAAGCGCGTCGTGATGTGTTCTGGCAAGGTCTACTACGACCTGCTGGAAGAGCGTGACGCCCGCGGCATAACCGACACGTACATTCTGCGGTTCGAGCAGTTCTATCCCTTCCCGGCGCAATCCGCCGTGGCGGAACTGGAGCGGTTCAAAAATGCAGAGATGGTCTGGTGCCAGGAAGAGCCCAAGAACCAAGGTGGCTGGACCTTTATGGAACCTAACCTTGAATGGTGCCTGACCCGGATCAAAGCGAAACACACACGGCCAGTCTATGCCGGTCGCGCCGCGGCGGCTTCGCCAGCGACGGGCCTTGCTAGCCAGCACAAAGCCCAGCAGGCGGCCCTTGTCGCTGAGGCCCTGAACATCGAAGGAATCACGAAATGAGCACCGAAGTCCGTGTCCCAACTCTGGGCGAATCCGTAACCGAAGCCACCGTCGCCACATGGTTCAAAAAGCCCGGCGACAGCGTTGCAGTCGACGAAATGCTGTGTGAGTTAGAGACCGACAAGGTCACCGTCGAAGTGCCAAGCCCGATTGCTGGCACGCTGTCCGAAATCGTTGCCGCCGAAGGCGAGACGGTCGGCGTTGACGCTCTTCTGGCGCAGATCAGCGAAGGCGGTGCGGACAACGCGGCGGCCTCGGCCCCAAAGGCCAGCAGCGAAGCGGCACCTGCTAAAAAGCCAGCCAACACCCTCGCCACTGGCGGCACAGGCACCGTCAACGCAGGCCCCGAGGACACGAAGCTTCGTGATCCCGAAGACGCGCCGTCCGCCCAAAAGCTGATGGCCGAAAAGGGCATCGACCGCGACGCCGTGACCGCGACCGGCAAAGATGGCCGCGTGATGAAAGAGGACGTACTGAAAGCCTTGGCACAGCCCAAGACAGACGCGCCCAAGGCCGCCACGCCGCGTGGCGCAACCTCCGCCGATCAGGCTGACCGCGAAGAGCGGGTCAAGATGACCCGCCTTCGCCAGACCATTGCCAAACGCCTGAAGGACAGTCAGAACACCGCTGCCATGCTGACGACCTATAACGAGGTCGACATGACCGAAGTCATGGAGTTGCGGAACACCTACAAGGACCTGTTCTTGAAGAAGCACGGCGTAAAACTTGGCTTTATGTCTTTCTTTACCAAGGCTTGCATTCACGCCCTTCACGAAGTGCCCGAAGTGAACGCCGAGATCGACGGCACCGACGTGGTTTACAAGAACTACGTCAACATGGGCATCGCCGCTGGCACGCCGACCGGCCTTGTCGTGCCCGTTCTGAAAGACGCGGACCAGATGTCCTTTGCCGAGATCGAAAAAGCGATCGGCGAAATGGGTAGCAAGGCGCGCGATGGCAAGCTGTCGATGGCTGACATGCAGGGCGGCACCTTCACGATCTCCAACGGCGGTGTCTATGGCTCGCTTATGTCCTCGCCGATCCTGAACCCCCCGCAGTCCGGTATTCTGGGCATGCACAAGATTCAGGACCGTCCGATGGCTATTAACGGTCAGGTCGTGATCCGTCCGATGATGTATCTGGCGCTGTCCTATGACCACCGAATCGTCGACGGCAAAGGTGCCGTGACCTTCCTTGTGCGCGTCAAAGAAGCGCTGGAAGACCCCCGTCGCCTGCTGATGGATCTGTAAATTAACTTGCCGGGCGGGTCCGACCTGCCCGGCCATGACGAATACAAAGGCCGCCATGACCCCCGAATTGACCGTCCTTACCCTTGCTGGTCTGCTGCAGGGCGCACAATTTGCACTAATGTCAGTGCGCGTTAATATGGAATTGCCTAAGGGTAAGACCATGGGCCCTCGCGATCCGGACCGTCTAGGCAAGCCGATTCCCGATCAGGTCACTCCGCGCACCGGCCGCCTCATCCGCGCAATGAACAACCACTTTGAAGCGCTGATCATGTTTACCCTGGCCGTGGTTGTCATCATAGTGGGGGACAAGGCAACGGGCTTGAGTGCGGGCTGCGCTTGGACGTTTCTGGTTGCCCGCCTCGCCTATGTACCGGCCTATTATTACGGCCTGACACCTTGGCGTTCGATCATCTGGATGATCGGCTTCATGGCGACCATGCTTATGCTACTCTCTGCCCTTTTCTGAACGGAGGCCCACATGGCCAACTATGACGTCATCATCATCGGTTCCGGCCCCGGCGGCTATGTCGCGGCCATTCGCTGTGCGCAGCTGGGCCTGAAAACCGCCTGCGTCGAAGGACGCGACACACTGGGCGGGACATGCCTAAACGTGGGCTGCATCCCGTCCAAGGCGCTGCTGCACGCGACTGAAATGCTGCACGAGGCAGAGCATAACTTTGCAGAAATGGGCCTGAAGGGCAAAACGCCTTCGGTCGATTGGTCACAAATGCAGGCCTACAAGGACAAGACCGTTAGCCAGAACACCGGCGGAATCGAATTCCTATTCAAGAAGAATAAGGTCGACTGGCTGAAAGGCTGGGGGTCCATCCCCGCCGCCGGCAAGGTCAAGGTCGGTGATGAGGTCCACGAGGCCAAACATATCATCGTCGCCACCGGCTCAGAGCCTTCGCCGCTGAAGGGCGTGGAGGTCGATGAGGAAACTGTCGTGACATCAACTGGGGCGCTGAAGCTGAACAAGATTCCCAAGTCGATGGTTGTCATCGGCGCAGGCGTCATCGGGCTAGAGCTGGGTTCGGTCTATGCCCGCCTTGGCACAGAGGTGACGGTTGTCGAATACCTAGACGCGATCACCCCCGGTCAGGATGCGGAAACCGCCCGCCAGTTCCAGAAGATGCTGACCAAGCAGGGTCTGAAGTTCATTCTTGGGGCCGCCGTGCAAGGCGTCAACATCAAGAACAAGAAGGCGACTGTCAGCTACATGATGCGCAAGGATGAGACAGAGGCTGAAATCACAGCCGATACCGTCCTGCTGGCCACTGGCCGCCGTCCCTTTACCGATGGACTGGGGCTGGATGCACTGGGCGTCAAGATGACCGAGCGTGGTCAGATCGACGTCGATACTCGCTATCAGACCAGCACGCCCGGCATTTACGCCATCGGCGATGCCATCGTCGGCCCGATGCTGGCCCACAAGGCCGAAGACGAAGGAATGGCGATTGCCGAGATTCTGGCCGGCCAGCATGGGCATGTGAATTATGGCGTCATCCCAGGTGTGATTTACACCCACCCCGAGGTCGCCTCGGTCGGTGAAACTGAAGAAACGCTGAAGAAGGCGGGCCGCGCTTATAAGGTCGGCAAATTCCCCTTTATGGGCAATGCGCGGGCCAAGGCGAACTTTATGGGTGACGGTTTCGTCAAGATTCTGGCCGACAAGGAAACGGACCGAATCTTGGGAGCGCATATCATCGGCCCGATGGCTGGTGACCTGATTCACGAGATCTGCGTTGCCATGGAATTCGGTGCCGCAGCCGAGGATCTGGCCCGCACCTGCCACGCCCACCCCACATACTCTGAGGCTGTGCGCGAAGCTGCGCTGGCGTGCGGTGATGGTGCAATCCACGCCTGAACGTCTGATCGGCCCCCGGATATAAGCTGGGGGCCAATTCAATTTTGCCCCGCTCACGCGGCAGCACGCCCGCCGTCAGCCATCCGGCGCTGTAAGCGACCGATGTCGTCCTCGCTCTATTCGCAAATACTCTCAGGGAAGGCGCAGCGTGCCGCTGAGAGCGGACGGCTGCCTTCTAGGCCTATCGGCCCGTCTCAGGTTTTCAGCAAGCGAAGTCCCTTCGTCACGTCGCCCCGAACTGCAAGGCGCAGCCCCGGCTCGTCCCCCGCCTTGAGTGCGGCGACGATCAGGCGGTGATGTGTCGGCGGGTCCGTGCGGTTCAGCTTGCCATACAGGGCACACATGGTCGGCCCCAACTGCAGCCAGACGGTTTCCGTCATCGCCAGAATCGCCGGAGCCTGCGCGCGCAAATACAGCGTGCGGTGAAACTCTAAATTCATGCGAATATATCCGCTGGCATCGTGGCGGGCGACCATCTGGCTGACGCCGTGGTTGATCGCCTCTAATCTCTCGATCAGGGCGAAGTGCGCCCGCGGCAAGGCGCGAGACGCCAGCTCTGGCTCCAACATGGCGCGCAAGGTGGCAAGCTCTTCGATCCGCTCATTGGACAGCAATGGCGTGCTAATACGGCCCGTCGCTGACAGCGACAGCGCTCCCTCTGACGCAAGGCGGCGCACAGCTTCGCGCGCGGGGGTCATAGAGACTTCGTAGTCCTTGGCGATGCCACGCAGTGTCAGAATCGTGCCAGGTGCAATCTGCCCATGGAGGATACGCGTACGCAGCGCCCGAAAGACGCGGTCGTGGGCGGCACCGGGCGGTGCGATCGGGCGTGGATGTATCATGATTCGATCATGGGATCAGGCACGCGGCGGCGTCAATCATCGAAACGAAGCTGATGCAAGCGTTCCCCGTTTTCCCGCAGCCATTCCCGGCGCGACGCATAATCGGGCATCAGACCGGCCACCACAGCCCAGAACGCAGGGCTGTGGTTCATCTGATCAAGATGCGCGACCTCGTGCGCGGCGACGTAGCTTAGCACCTCTGGCGGGGCCATAATCAGGCGCCAAGAATACATCAGCGCCCCAGCGGACGAGCAAGACCCCCAGCGCGAGCGCGTGTCGCGCAGGGTCAGGCGGCCATAGGACCGACCGATCTGCGCCGCGTAGTGATCAGAGGCGGCTGCCAGCGCATCGCGCGCGTGCCCCTCAAGCAATGCTTTGACTGCCCGAGCCCCTGCCCCGGCTGGCAATTCCAGCACGCCGTCATGGATTCGCGCGCGGCGACCCGCGCCGGTTACGATGGACAGCGACGATCCACGAAACAGCACCTCGCGCGCAGCGATGACGGACACGGGCGGCGTCACATCAGCAAGGTGGCCGCGAAGCCAACTTTCACGTTCAGTTAAAAAGGCGACAGCCTCGCGCTCAGGCGCGCGGGGCGGCATTGTCAGCGTCACTTTGCCGTCCAGCCGCGACACTCGCAGGCTTAGTCTGCGTGCGCCCGCAGACCGCCGCAGGTCGACGGTAATCGGGGGGTTGCCAATAATCAGATCGCGGCCCATATAGATCCTTCGTTCCGCCTGCGCCAAAGGTCTTTGACACCGTGCTTGCCTTATGGCAGTGGAAATCAGGCCGCCGCAAGGGCAGCACCGACATTCAAAGGGGGAAACCCATGCCGAAAGAAGAATGGGGCACGAAGCGCCTATGTCCTGAGACGGGCAAGCGATTCTATGATCTGAACAAGTCACCGGTCATCAGCCCCTATACGGGCAGTGTCGTGAACACGGACACCGGCAAGACGCGAACCATGGTCGCCGACGCTGAAGATGCGCAGACCAAAAAGATGAAGGTCGCCGACGAAGAGGATGATCTGGTCCTGGACGACGACGAGGACGAGGACGAAGACGTCGATCTGGGCGATGACGTCCTGGAAGATGACGATGACGACACCGTCAGCCTTGACGAAATTGCTGACGTTGCTAAAGGCGACGACGATTAAAAAGTTCTCGTCGGGGCGCGATTTCGTACTTGATCTCGCCCCGACGGCTGCATAGACAGCGGCACACAGACGACGCGTTTCGCGTAATACGGTTCGGGGCCTTAGCTCAGCTGGGAGAGCGCTTGCATGGCATGCAAGAGGTCAGGGGTTCGATCCCCCTAGGCTCCACCAAACCTTCCGTATGTCTATATGTTAATGTTATATATAGTACTTTCTGGATGGCAAATTGCCCTACCAACATATTTACCACACACGCTACCAACACACGCCTACTGGCTTGGAATCATGTCTCTGTCATTGCGGCTTACATGGCCATTATGCATGAGTTGCCAGCCATTGGCTGCGGCGTATGCCACTGGAACCTGATGGCGGATTCATACTGGGGCACCCCAAAAAATGACGATTTATTGGCTGCCTAAGACTCCTGTCTGATATCGGCTTTGGGTGCGTTAGCATCGTCTGATTACCGCTTTGAGCAAGTCCAACTCACCCCAAGTAGTGGTCCATCAACCAAACGAGGCGGATGGCTTTTGGCCCTGAGCGGCCAATCGCATGTCCCGTCGATGTCGCGTTCATGCATAAGATCCTCCACATTCCCCAGCGAGAGCGGAAACCGCACATACATCATAACAACCAGGCGGATGATCTCAGGGCTCGCCTTGAAGTAACGAAAGGGGGGAACGTTTTGTCATCCAGAAAGGCTAGGTAGTCGCGCTGCACCTCTTAATCAGATACCCTCTGACAGTGCCATCAGCACAGGTTCCGGCGTTTGGCCGCCAAATGAGACTAGTTTGGGTTCGTCTGACAGCACCACCGCTAAGGATGCTTATTCGTGCTCGCCATCATCGCTACGACCCAAACCGCGCTTGAACAACGCAGGCTTTGCCGAAGCAGCCGTATAAGTTGCTACCGTGACCGCTGCTGCTGCTATCAAGGCAACATGCCCGATAATGCTTACGGCCAGTATTGTATAGCTACCGAGTGCAATGGCGGAACTAATTGCCCACATGAAACCCAGCGCCTGCAAAACATAGTGCCGTATGGCAACATCTTGAATATGACGAAGAGGGCTTACCTCCGCATTAAATATAAAATTCCACCCGTAGACGATCGCCTGCCTCATCTTGCTCTCCCTTTTAACTGCGTAACACTTTTTTGACATTCAGAAATGCTGACTGGTTTGGGCATGTCCGTCAATCGCCCATTCGGCCCTTACCATTGAGGTGAATGATGGGATCCATTTGTGGATCTTCTTTGAGGTCTTCTGAAGGACGACCAGATTACTGCAACCGGCTTGCGAAGCGCGCTACCATAGACAACTCACACTGGACGGCCTGTAGCCTGATGCTGTGCTACGTTAGGTAGATTAGATTCCACGCTTTCAATCTTAGGAAGTATTAAATATGCGAACAATTGCGACTATTGCTCTATTTATTACGCCAATACTTTCCATACCAACCTTCGCGTTCGCTCACTCTGGTGGCCTGAACGCTCAGGGTTGTCATGCTGGCTCTCAACCGTATCATTGCCATCGGAGCTAGTCGGCACCTCAACAACTACCTGCAACACCAAGCAACATTTCTTGAGATCGGAATTGCTATGACTTTCGGAGCTGGCAGGAGGCACAAGGCCCGCACAAATGCCGCAACTCGTTCAAACGATCCGTCAAAGCCAAGCTGAACCAGATCCGAATGCATCTGCTTGACCTTGCGACGCTCCTTGCGTGACTTAAGCTGCTCCGTCAGCAACCAACCCGACAGTTTCTCCGCAAATGGATCCAGCTTGCTTGGTCGTGTCGGCGTCCGGAAACTGGGCTCAACGATATCAGCCCGCAAATATTTCCTGATGGTGTTTCGAGACAGCCCAGTTGAGCTATGCTTGAATTTGGGTGACGCGCATCGTCAGGCGGCGCGGTTTTCGGTATCGTTGGTCTCTTCGATACCGTCTTTGAATTTGATTCCTTCGATGACTTTTGGCAACTGATTTCTGCCTTTGAGACGCAGCCGTTTTTTTGAAGCCGCCTGAATAAGGCTGAAGACCATCAGTTTTGCGGTCTTTTGCGACAGCGCTCCCTTGGTGCGCACTGTGCGGTGCCGAACAGTGGCGAACACGCTTTCGATCGGGTTTGAGGTGCGCAGATGGCCCCAATGTTCGGCCGGGAAGTCAAAGAAAGCCAGCATCGCCTCTTTGTCCTTGATCAGGCAAGCGACACCCTTGGGGTATTTGATGCCATATTTCTCAGTGAAAATCGCCAGTGCCGCCTCAGCCTCTGCGCGTGTGGCAGCATGCTGAATATCGTCCAGATCCGATTTTACTGCTGGCGCCATTTGCTTGGGAAAGTAGCTCAGGACATTCTTGATCTTATGCACCCAACACCTTTGGTGCTTTGTGCCTGGAAACGCCTTGTCCAGTGCGTTCCAAAAACCCATAGCGCCGTCACCAACGGCGATTTCTGGTGGGACAGACAGACCGCGACCTTTGATGTCAGTCAGCAACTCATGCCAGCTTTGCGCGCTTTCCCGCAGGCCGACCTGAAAGCCGACCAGTTCCTTTTTGCCTTCAGGGGTCGCACCGATAATTACCAACATACACTCGGCATTTTCTTCCATCCGGGCCTGAAGATAGACACCATCTGCCCACATGTAGACATAGTGACGGGCAGACAGATCACGTCGTGCCCAGGCGTCGTATTGCACCTGCCATCCTGCCGTCAGTCGCGATATGACGCTCGGCGACAGGTTCGGTGCGTCGTGCCCCATAATGGCCGAGGGCGCTTCCTGGAAGTCCCCCGTTGAAATGCCTTTCAGATACAGCACCGGCAGCAAGGCATCCAAGCTCACCGAACGGCGCGCCCATTTGGGCAAGATGTTCGACGTAAAGCGGATCTTCTCTGCCGGATCGGGTGTCGCCATCCGATCGCGCACTTTGGGCCGCTGGACATCCAGAGCACCAATCCCAGTCTGGATTTTCCGTTCTGGGCCAAATCCATGCCGCACAATCCGTTGGCGGCCATCCTCAAGCTGCTTATCGGCAAAACTGGCCACAAACGCATCGGCTTCGGCCTTCAGCGCTTCTGCCAGCATCCGTCGTGCGCCTTCACGCGCAAGCTCGGTCAAAGGGTCCGCTATCGATTCCGATTGGCGAAAGGGCAGGATCGTTGTATCGTTCTTCATAGGCGTATTGCTCCTCGTGAGGTTCTGGCTGGCTTCGACACCCGCCACAGTACGCCGCCTTTCAAATCACGCCATCACCCAAATTCCCGCATAGCTCGCCCAGTTCGCCGTGAAATCTCGCGAATGGCATCTTGTCCCTCAGTGCCCATCGTCGAATAATGCTCAAAAATTCCATGTCTATCACTCCTGAAACCCCCGACTAATCCCCTCAGGGCACGGTTGGACATGGGTCAGTTCTCGGTGACATTCAACAAACCAACTACCTCCATGCTGGCACAGCTAAGATGGGTGCAGGTGGCGACCAAATGGCGGTTCTGGGGCCGAAACTACTCGGAAACGAGCTCCCAGAAGCCGGACTTGCGATGATGTATCTGCTTCAGATAACCCACAAACGCGCTGTGATCTGGAAAGGTGCCGTAGTCGTCGATGGTAGCGTTACTTGACCAGCATTCCGCAAGATGACGCGCAGCATAGCTGTAGCGCTTTGACTTCGCCCCGTTGAGGGCATCCTCGATCATTGCACGTCTCAGCAAAACGGCAGCGAGTGGGTGCTTATGGGAAAGAAAGTCTGCGGCTGGGGTCAGCGTTTCAAACTGATTTCCGTTCAGATATTCGGCGCGTGACAGCACCATTCGTGCGGCGCGGTTAAGTGCGGGCCAAGACACCAGAAAGTCTATTGCCGCTTCTAAATCCGAAAAGGCTTCGGCAAGATCCATCGCCTTTTCCTCTGCGGCGATGTCGTCAAAGTCAGGCAGCAATTTGAGGTGCTTTCGCAAGCTGTCCGTGTCCAGCGTCTGTGCGAAGCTCTGCCACAGATATTCCCTCAGTTCCGCTGTCTTGCCCTGCCTTTCAAGGCACTCCTCATACACCAGATTGAGGTCATGGCGGGACTGCCTGTAGGATTTTTCGACGTCTGCGGCCATCGCTCGGCTCACAATAACCATAGCCTCGTCCACACGGTCAGCGCCCAACAGTCGATATGCCACCCGCGGCGCGATGGTGCCGTAGGTCAATTGCTCAGGTGAATATCGTGCCATGTAGCCGTCGACATCGCCCTGTGCGTCGGCAACGTCTGCCAGGATAATGGACTGGGTCAGCTCCTTGTTCCGCCGGATACGATCGGCCGCAGACAACGACAGGCCAAAGCCGCCGTATCTCTCCACTTCATCTGCACTTGGCGGGACCTCGGCCCAGGCGTTTGTTACAGCCTTGAGGTGATCCAGGCCTTCGTCGCCCAAGGCATCCGCGGTCGCGGGGATGATGCCATCGAACTCGCCGTATCCAGCATCGGTAACGGAATCCAGAATGCGCTCCGCAAGTGTTTTGGGATCGATAGCGACACGGTCAGAAATTGTGGCGATGGCGTCGATGGCATCACGAAAGACAGTGCCCACAGCCCCACTGCTGTCATCGGTGCGCTCATGAATCGACGGTGCCAATTGCAGGAAGGACCAGAGCAGATCGAACGCGTCATCGGCATTGTGCGGGGCAACATTCGTCTCGATCATGCGCAAAAGACCGTCGAGGTCTTTGACCAATGCCTTCTGCTTGCGCCAGTTCACGAAGGCCGCCGAGCGCCGCAACGTGGCGAAGCGCTTACGAATATCCGCGGCAATATCGTTTGGGCCCTGTGCGGCGCTGATCTCTAGTCGCGCACGGCGCTGCAAGGCTGCGCTGCCCTGAACAAGATCCATAACCAAGGCAGCAAGCGTTTCCGCGCCCAGCAATTCGAGATTAATCTTATTTAGGGTCTTTTTGCTCATGGCATAAGAAATCGCGTTCAGGTCCAAGGATACTGGCATGACAATGCCCCATCGCACTTGCGACGACAATCTGGATCGGCGGCAATTACATCGTATCTGACGTTTATAAGTGCACAGTCACGCTGTGCCAAAAGTTCAGCTACGCTGTCTGGCCGCAAACGTAAGTGTGTATCAAAACTGTCTAAAATTCACAAGAAGTGGGTCTTGCAGTACGGTCACGAAATTCCCGCTAAAGGTAATTTCGTGACCGTAAAGGCAAACTATGTCGGAGTTCGACATATAAATAGTTGGTGGACTGGGGAGGATTCGAACCCCCGACCCCTTGATTCGTAGTCAAGTACTCTATCCAACTGAGCTACCAATCCGCCTGTGGTGGGATTAGCTGGGGCGCCTAGCCGATGCAAGCGCAAAACGCAGAAAAAATCACGGGGTCGCAGTAGAAAGTGCAAAGTCTGCTTTTGGCAGGGCAATTTCGAAAGCTGTGCCCGTGGAATCGCTTCGCAGCAGAGTCAGGCGGCCGCCATGACCACGGACAAGGTCACCAGAGATCACAAGACCAAGCCCTGCCCCGCCCTTCCGTACACCCCCCTGAAACGGCTGGAACAGGTATTCACGAGCCTTCGGCGGCAGGCCGGGGCCGGTGTCGGACACGGTTATGCGCCACAGGGTGTCATCTTCTTCGCCGCAGATGCAAATCTCGCCAGGGTTGCCGGTGGCGGTGACAGCCTGCCGGGCGTTGCGCACCAAATTCGACAGCACGCGATAGATTTGTTCGGAATCGGCACGCAAAGTCATGGTGGCGGGAATATCCTCGGCAAAGGACAGTGGGTAATCGCCCGCAGCAAGGCGCTCGCTTTCGACGACCTCGTCGACGATCTGGGCCAGGTTCACACGTGTCAGACGCGGCGCAGGTTCGTCAGCGCGGCCAAAAGCCAGCGTACTTTCGCACAGGTGCACGGCCCGGGTGATCGACCCGACAAGCTTTGGGGCCATGCGGATGACAAGCGGGTCATCAGACCCTTCGATCCGGTCGGTGAAAAGCTGCGCTGATGTCAGGATATTGCGCAAATCGTGGCTGACCTTGGCGACTGCGCCTCCTAGCTGCGCCAGCCGTTCTTTTTGACGCAAGGCAGACGTCAACTGCGTTTGCATCATCTGCAGCGCGTCTTCTGCATCACGCAGCTCTCGCACGCCAGCGCTGGGTTCGATGATGCGGCGGGCGTCTTCTGGTGCCTCTGCATAGCTTTGCATGTGCCTGATGACGCCCTTGATCGGTCGAACCAAAAAGGCCTGCACGGCAAGGAACAGTAACAAAGCGGTAATGACAGAGATGATGGCCGACAGCAGCAGCACGTTCAGACCGTATTCAATCATCGCGCTGCGCAGAGGCATCTGATCCATCGTCACCTCGATCAGCTGGCCACCACCGCGGACAGGGGTGCCGATAACACGGATGATGCGCGGGGATTGATCCCACAGGGTGCCCAACGCCGCCCGAATCAGGGCCGTGCCAGACGGATCGCGCATGTCATAGGTGGCCGCGACTTCTGACGGAATAGGAGAGGACAGCGCCAGCTGCCGCATGTCGTCACGCCGCAGAACGACATTGAAGACGCCCGCATTGGTCAGTAGTTCTGATTCTAGCTCGGGCGCAATCATGTCGGTGGCTTCAACAGCCAACGACGCGATCTGCGCCCGCTCCAGCCGGGCCAGCAAGTAGTCTTCTCGAAAGCGGGCAACCGAGGGGACGAAAATGAATACCTCTGCCAGCATCACGAAGATGACGGTCAGAATCAGGAAGCGACCTGAGAGTGTATTCAGCATTGCACCTCCAACGTTAGGGAAGGACGCGCTGCACCAACCCCACGATCCGTTTAACCATATCACTTTCGAACAGCTTAGGGCTGAAATATGCCCCAGCTGCCCGTTTGTTCAATTCCATATAGGTTGGATAGGGTAGAACGGTATTGCTAATTGCCTGCATCTTCATCTTGTTGGCAATCGCCATGGCCCAAAGCGCGATCAATTCCCCCGCCAGATGACCCGCGATGGATGCACCAACTGGCTTGCCGCCAACGACCATGACCTTGATCAGGCCACGGGTCTGCAATTCGGTATTGGCGCGGTCGTTGTGCGCATATTCGGACCGCACGACGGTAAGCTTTTCGCCATGAACCTTGCGGGCCTGCGCCTCTGTCAGGCCGACTTGGGCCAGTTCGGGGTCGGTATAAGTCACCCACGGGATGTGGTCGGTTCGCACCTTGGACGGCAGGCCCAACACAAGCGACCGAACCAGTTGGCCACCATGATAGCCCGCGACATGGGTGAATTGCAGGCCGCCGGCACTATCGCCCGCCGCATAAACGCGCTTGTTGCTGACAGAGCGTAGGCTGCCGTCAACCTTTAACCCCTTACGGTCGTGATCCACATTGGCCTTGTCCAGACCAAGGCCGTCGACATTGACGGCGCGGCCTACTGCTACCAACAGATGAGAACCGGTAAAATCGCCCTTTGGCGTATGCACCGTCAGGGTACCGTCGCAACTGCTAATACGGTTGGCCTGCGCGTCCTCGATGATTTCCACGCCTTCGCGGCGCAGGTTGTCCAGCACGATGACGACCATCTCAGGATCGTCCTTACCCATGGCCTTGGCCCCTTCGATGACGGTGACCTTGCAGCCCAGACGGACATGCGCCTGCGCCATTTCCATGCCGATAGGGCCGCCACCGATGATCAGCAGATGATCGGGCTTTTCACGCAGATCAAAGATCGTCTCGTTCGTGTGGACCGTTACGCTATCCAGCCCGTCGATCGGCGGCACGAAGGGGCCGGAGCCGGTTGCAACGACGAAGCGGCGGGCCGTGACGACCGTATCGTCGGCCTGCACTTCCGTTGCAGAGATGAAGCGCGCGTTTTCGCGGATGACGGTGCAGCCCAGTTCTTCGAAGCGTTCCTGACTGTCGACGGGGGCGATGGCATCGATGACGCGATGCACGTGATCCTTGGCACCGGAATAGTCGACCTCTGGCCGTGCCTGCGCGATGCCGTAGTCCGGGTTATCCAGCCCTGCATGAGCATGCCTTGCCGAAGCCAGCAGAGCCTTGGACGGGATACAGCCGTAGTTCAGGCAATCACCGCCCATCTTGTGTCCTTCAATCAGGACAACGCGGGCTCCCATTTGGGCGGCCCCGGCGGCGATGGACAGGCCGGCCGACCCGGCCCCGATGATGCAGATGTCAGTTTCGATACGGCTCATGTCAGAGGCCTTTCTTACCGCGCACGGCATTAAGGATCAGTGGAAGGGCAGCCAGAATGCACAGGCCCAAAATCGGCAACAGAATCTCTGGTTGAAAGATGATTCCCAGATCGGGTGCCTCGCCGCGGGCGAACACTTCGCCCAGACCAGCGCCGACGGACGTATAGACGACCGCGCCGGGCATGATTCCGAAAAAGGTCGTTACGGCGAAGCGGTAAAGCGGAACGCCGACCAGTGCAGGCACAAGATTGGCGACGAAGAACGGCACCGCCGGAACTAGGCGGATCAGGAACAGCATGGACCACTGGTTGCGGTCATCGTCGATGCCGTCCTTGATGCGTTTCACAACGCCGTCGCTCGCATCCATCTTTTTTGCAAGAGATTGGCCCAGCCCCCAGCGAGCCGCAAGAAACAGCGAGATCGCGCCGATCGTGGCCCCGGCCACGTTGAGAATCGCACCAGGCAGTACCGGAAACGCGGCCGGAAAGCTGCCAAACAAAAAGCCGCCCGTCAGTGTAGCAATCGTCGCGCCCGGCAAGCTGAAGGCCACGATCACCACATAGGCTACAATAAAGCCCAGCGCAGACAACAGGTAGTTAGCGTCACGAAAGGCGAGCAGCGCCTCTCTGTTCTGGCTAAGCGCGTCAAAGGATAAATAGTCACGCAGGAACCACGCCCCAAATGCTGCGACAATCACAATGATGATCAGCGGCAGGCGGCGCAAAATATGGTTAGGGGTGGTCGTATCGGACATCGTCACTCTTTCTGCCGCAGGGGCGCTGGACCTTGGCACCCTTCATGGCGCAGGGGACCCGCGGCGGATAGTCGGCTCACGGGGCCTTGATCGGAACTGACCCGGACACGCGCTCTAGGGACCAAAATGTAACAATTGGTTGCAAAAGTTATTGCACACCGTAGCAAATCTTCCCGCGCAGCAGCGTTGACACCCGAAGGTCCGCCACTTAAAGGGCAAGTCTGAATGAATGACGGGCCTCGAATCCATCCCGGGTTTGGCCCCCGAACCGGAGGACAAGCGATGAAGCGCACGTTCCAACCCAGCAACCGCGTCCGCAAAAACCGTCACGGTTTCCGTGCCAGGATGGCTACGCCGTCTGGCCGCAAGATCATCAATGCCCGCCGTGCCAAAGGCCGGGCCAAGCTGAGCGCGTAAGCGTCACTTGACGATGACCGACATGTCGCCGCCGGATACGCCTGACAAGGGGGAACCGGCGGCTTTGTTGCGTCCGGAAATTCTTACAAAGCGACGTGATTTCATCGCCGCCAGCCACGGTCGCAGGCAAGGCACCCCAGGCATACACTTGCAGGGGCGCCACCGCGACGATGGCAACGATCTGATGCGAGTGGGCTACACCTGCTCCAAGAAGGTCGGCAACGCTGTGGCGCGGAACCGCGCGAAACGGCGATTGCGCGAGATTGCGCGCCTGATCCTGCCAGTGCATGGCCGCCCCGGCTGGGACTATGTCCTTGTGGGTCGGGCGGAGACGACGGGAACCTTGCCATTCCTGCAACTGCAGTCAGACCTGATACGCGCGCTTGGAAAGGTGAATCAGTGACGCCGCTCGCGTACGTTCTGGCCGCTCCAGTGCGCGCCTATCGCTTGCTACTGTCGCCTTGGGTCGGCCATGGCTGCCGCTTTCATCCGACTTGTTCTGCTTACGCGCTTGAGGCGCTGGAGCGTCACGGCGCTATCAAGGGTGGCTGGCTGACACTGCGGCGCGTTGGGCGCTGCCATCCATGGGGTAGATCAGGCATCGACAACGTTCCCGACTAGCACAAACCAAGTTTTCGACGCAAATTTGGTGACCTCCGTTTTTTCGCCGAAAAATCGGCTGGCGCGACCTGACAAAATGACCACAACAGCAGTCTATTTATCTAGTGTTTTGACCCCTGCCGCAGTAGGTAATTCGCCATGCTTGACGAAACCGAAATTCACCCTCTTTTCCACGGCGCACCGGACACGGTCGCGTTCAAGAAGTTGCGCAAGCGGCTGGTCCGCGAAACCCGCGAGGCTACAGAACGCTACGGCATGATCGCGCCGGGCGGCAAGTGGCTGGTCTGCCTGTCAGGCGGCAAGGACAGCTACACTCTGCTTGCCATCTTGTACGAACTACAATGGCGCGGCCTGCTACCGGTTGAGCTATTGGCCTGCAACCTGGACCAAGGACAGCCGAACTTTCCAGCGACGGTCCTGCCGGAATTTCTGCAAAAGATGAGCGTGCCGCACCGGATCGAATACCGCGACACTTATTCCGTCGTCATGGACAAGACTCCGCTGGGCCGGACACTTTGCACGATGTGTTCGCGTCTGCGCCGCGCCAACCTGTATCGCATCGCAAGGGAAGAAGGCTGCACCGCCGTCGTGCTGGGCCATCACCGCGATGATATTCTGGAAACCTTTTTCATGAACCTCTTTCATGGCGGCAAGCTGGCCACCATGCCGCCCAAGCTAAAGAACGACGAGGGCGATCTTTTCCTCTATCGCCCCCTCGCCCATGTGGCAGAGGCCGATTGCGACAAGTTCGCCCGCGACATGAACTATCCCATCATCCCGTGCGATCTGTGCGGATCGCAGGACGGGCTGCAGCGCCAGCAGATCAAGCGCCTGCTCGATAGCTGGGAGTCGAACAGCCCAGGCCGGCGGCAGAAAATCTTCTCGTCCCTGATGAACACTAGGCCAAGTCATCTGCTTGATACGGCGCTGTTCGATTTTACCGGGCTTTCTCTTAATCACAAAGAGCCTGAAACCCCTTGACCTTTGGGGGTCAGGCGGTTTGAACCAACCCCACCAGATTTTACAGACGGATGGTCACGACGCATGGAAGATCAAAACAAGAACCTGATCCTGGCCCTTGTGCTTAGCACGCTGGTCATCATCGTCTGGACGTTCCTGTTCCCGCCAGAGGTACAGGCCCCCGCGACGCTTGAGCCGGTACAGGAACAGCAGGATGCGACCCTGCCGACAGCTGATCCCGTCACGGGCGGCATCGCAACACCCACTGACCCCGCAACTGCAGCCGTCGCTGACGCGCCGCGTGTAACAGTGCGGACGCCGGAACTGTCCGGCACGATTTCCCTGCTGGGCGGCCGGATCGACGATCTGAAGCTGACGCAGTACCACGAAGCCATCAACGACTCCTCGCCTCAGGTGACACTGCTGTCGCCCAGCGGGACGCCAGACGCCTATTTCGCGTCCTTCGGCTGGGCCGCCGCCAGTGGGATCGCCGCCGATGCAGTGCCCGGCCCCGACACACTGTGGGCGGTCGAGGATGGCGAGACGCTGACGCCCGAGACGCCAGTCACGCTGGTCTGGGACAACGGCGCTGGCCAGATTTTCCGCAACCAGATCTCCGTCGATGACAAATACATGTTCAGCGTCGCGCAAAGTGTCGAAAACACCGGCACCGCCGAGGTCAGCCTGTACCCCTACGGCATGCTGCGCCAAGAGGGCATGCCGTCTGACCTGCAGAACTTCTTTATCCTGCACGAGGGTCTTGTCCGCATGACCGACGGCACGCTGGAAGAAGTTAAATACAAGAAGATGCTGGATTTTGCGGTCGACGACCGTTACGGTACCAATGCCGAACGGCAGGACGTGACCAGTGCGGGTTGGATCGGCTATACCGACCACTACTGGATGACGACTCTGATCCCCAACCAGGCCGTGCCGTTTCGGTCGGTGGCCAAGTACTTCCCCGGACGCGATATCTTTCAGGCTGAGGCTGTGCAGGACGCGCAGACCGTCGCCCCCGGTGCCACGGCCAGCGTGACAACTCAGCTCTTCGCCGGTGCCAAGGAATGGGAAACTATCCGCGATTATCAAGCCGCAGGCGTCACTGGCTTTGTCGATAGCATTGACTGGGGATGGTTCTTTTTCCTGACCAAGCCGATCTTTTGGGTACTTCACCATCTGAACCTGCTGATCGGCAACATGGGATTTGCTATCATTGCCCTGACCTTCTTCCTGAAACTCCTTGTTCTGCCGCTGGCTTATAAGTCCTACGTCAGCATGGCCAAGATGAAGGAACTTCAGCCTGAGATGGAGAAGCTGAAGGAACGCGCCGGCGACGATAAATCGCAATTGCAGACCGGCATGATGAAGCTTTACAAGGAAAACAAGGTTAATCCGGCTGCCGGGTGCTTGCCGATCTTGATCCAGATCCCGATCTTCTTCTCGCTCTACAAGGTGATCTTCGTCACCTTGGAACTGCGACACGCGCCATGGATCGGCTGGATCGGCGACCTGTCAGCACCTGATCCATCATCGATCCTGAACCTGTTTGGCCTATTCCCTTGGGCCACGCCCGATATCACCTCTCCGATCCACATCATCAGCCTCGGCGTTCTACCTATCCTGCTGGGCATCTCGATGTGGTTGCAGCAGAAACTGAACCCAACCCCAGCAGATGCCACGCAAAAGATGATCTTTGCGTGGATGCCTTGGGTCTTCATGTTCATGCTCGGGGGGTTCGCGTCTGGTCTGGTTCTGTACTGGATCACCAACAACACGATCACCTTTATGCAGCAGTATCTGATCATGCGGAGCCACGGGGCAAAGCCTGACGTCTTTGGCAACATCAGTTCGACATTTAGCCGTAAAAAGGCCGAGCGCGCCGCCGCGAATAGCCCCAAGAAGCCGAAGGCCAAGTGATTGGGACTGTCGCCGCGCTGTGGCGGCATCCGATCAAAAGCCACGGACGAGAGGCTCTGAAGGCCGTCACGCTGATTGCAGGCCAGACGATGCCATACGACAGGCGCTGGGCGGTAACGTCCGGTGCCTCTCGGTATCAGGGGGGCTGGGATGAATGCCACACCTTCATGATAGGAACCCGCAACCCCGCGCTGGCCGCCATCTCGGCAAAGCTGGACGAAGATGCGGGAACGCTGCACATGCGGCACCCGGACTTGCACGATATTGTCATTCAACCCGGTGATCCTGCTGGTGCCGCCGCCTTCATCGCTTGGGTCGCGCCCCTCACCCAGCCGGGACGGGCTGCACCGCAGACGCTCGTCACTGCGGGCGTGCGCGGCATGACGGATACCAAATATCCCTCGGTCTCTCTTATGAACACCGCCAGCCATGTGGCAGTGGCGGATCAACTGGGCAGGCCATTGGAGCCAGAGCGCTGGCGCGGTAATATCTGGCTGGACGGATTGGCACCCTGGACCGAATGGGACTGGCTTGGCCGCAACATCCGGATCGGTGCCGTTGTCCTGCGTATCGAAGAGCGAATCGCCCGTTGTGCCCATACAGCAGCCAGTCCACAAACCGGCCTGCGCGACGTTGATACACTGGGCGCATTGCGCGATGGCTGGACTCATACCGACTTTGGCGTTTATGCAGCCGTAATAACCGGCGGCAGGATCGCCCTTGGCGACGAATTAGAGGTGCTGTGATGCAACTGCCATTCCCAGAAATCGAGATGCCCTCGGACGAGGCGCTTGAAAAAGGCCGCCTGCTGTTCGCCGGCGAGACGACGTTCCTGAAGGGAGTTGTCGCCATGGACGGTCTGCCCCCCGCCGACCGGCTAGAGGTCTGCTTTGCCGGGCGGTCCAACGTCGGCAAATCCTCCCTGATCAACTCGCTGACGGGCCGCAAGGGTCTGGCACGGGCGTCAAACACGCCGGGCCGAACGCAGGAAATCAACTTTTTCACAGTCGGTGACCTCTATGTCGTAGACCTTCCCGGCTATGGCTTTGCCAATGCGCCTGTGGCCGTCGTGGCCAAATGGCAGGCACTGCTGAAAAACTACCTGCAAGGCCGCCCAACGTTGCGCCGGGTCTTCGTGCTGATTGACGCCCGTCACGGTGCCAAGGCCGTGGACCAAGAGATCATGACCCTGCTGGACCGCGCCGCCGTGACCTTTCAGGTCGTGATGACCAAGACAGACAAGGTTAAAGGGTCCGACCTAGAGGCCAGCATGGCCGCAACCCGCGCCGCTATGGCAAAACATCCAGCTGCCTACCCGGAACTGATTCTGACCAGTTCGGAAAAAAGCGATGGAATTGCCGCGCTACGCGCCGTGATTGCCTCAATCGAAGCCTAAACACGGCCTGCCAACGCGTTGATCGTCGCTTGAGGGTGATCGCGCGCTCCGCTATCCCTTGATAACATACTTCGGGGGATAGCCATGAGGACGCAGGACATGAACCGAGACTGGATCGCCACGGCGCGCACTCTGTCAGAAGCCCTGCCCTATCTGCAACGATACTCTGGCGCTGTCGTCGTCGTGAAATTTGGCGGCAACGCCATGGGTGATGCCGACGCGATGGCCGAATTTGCCCGTGACATCGTGTTGATGAAACAGGTCGGCATGAACCCTGTCGTCGTCCACGGTGGCGGCCCGATGATCAACGAGATGCTGCAAAAGCTCGGGATCGAATCAAAGTTCATCCGTGGCAAGCGGGTGACCGATCAGGCCACGGTCGAAGTGGTAGAAATGGTCCTAACCGGCCTTGTGAACAAGCGGATTGTACAAGCCATCATGGACGAAGGCGGCCGCGCCGTTGGCCTGTCGGGCAAGGACGACGATCTGATGGTGGCAGAGGCGGACGATCCCGAACTTGGCTTCGTTGGGCGTCCGGTGGAAATGAACGTGCAAGTGCTACGAGATCTGTACGGTGCCGGCATCATTCCCGTGGTCGCCCCCGTCGCGACCGGCATGGATTTTCTGGAAACCTTCAACGTCAATGGTGACACGGCGGCCGGGGCTATCGCAGGCGCGCTTAAGGCGGATCGCCTGCTGCTGCTGACAGACGTTGCCGGTGTGAAAGATGCCAGCGGCGAAGTTTTGACCCAGTTGAACCCCGACCAGATTCGCGAGATGATCGCTGACGGTACCATCGCAGGAGGCATGATCCCCAAGGTGGAAACCGCGCTCAAGGCGATCGAAGATGGCGTGCGCGCTGTCGTCATCCTTGACGGGCGCCTACCGAACGCCTCTCTGCTGGAGCTTTTCACTGAACACGGTGCCGGGTCGATTATCCGGTCCACGGAAACGCGCGTAAAATCGCGGCAGGATTGATAGGTGTCCCTGACACTGATCCTGATGCGACATGCCAAATCCGGCTGGAACGATCCAATGGCATCGGATCATGACCGAACCCTGACTGAGCGCGGAGCCCGGGATGCCCGCGCAATAGGTACGTGGCTACGTCATGCTGGGCACGTCCCAGCCGCGGTGCTGTCCTCTGATGCCATGCGCACGCGCCAAACGTTGCAACATGTCATGGCCAGCTTGGACCTGCCGGATCATGCACAATATTTGCCTGCGCTTTATAATGCGTCTGCCGATATTATCGTGCGGCGCGTCAAGGCGCAGATTACGGACACACTGTTGGTCTGCGCCCACAACCCCGGCATCGGACTAGCCGCGCAGCACTTAGTGAACGCGCCGCCGTCGCATCAACGCTTTGATGACTATCCAACCGCAGCCACAGCTGTGATCCGCTTTGACGCCGAACGCTGGTCCGACATCCGCCGGGGCACCTGCATTGATTTTGTGACCCCAGCCGATCTGAAACAATAAGGACCGCGCGCCAGACGGCACGCGGTCCATATCTTCTCGACAGAAATACCTCGGGGGTCAGCAGGCTGACCCCCGTCCTTTTCCGATTTTTCGCCAAAGAATTGGCTCTGGTCAGTGACCCAAGATCTGGCTCAGGAACAATTTGGTACGGTCCGACTGCGGGTTGTTAAAGAAAGCATGCGGCTCGTTCTCCTCCACGATCTGACCTTGGTCCATAAAGATCACGCGGTTCGCCACGGCTTGAGCAAATCCCATCTCGTGGGTGACGCAGAGCATGGTCATGCCCTCTTCCGCCAGCTCGATCATAGTATCAAGGACCTCCTTGATCATCTCAGGGTCCAGTGCCGACGTCGGCTCGTCGAACAGCATGATGCGGGGTTTCATGCACAAGGACCGTGCGATGGCGACGCGCTGCTGCTGGCCGCCCGACAATTGACCAGGGTACTTGTGCGCCTGGTCGGGGATCTTCACCTTTTCCAGAAAATGCATCGCCGTGGCTTCGGCTTCTTTCTTGGGTGTCTTACGCACCCAAATCGGGGCCAGCGTGCAGTTTTCCAAGATCGTCAGATGCGGAAACAGGTTAAAGTGCTGAAAGCACATGCCGACCTCGGACCGGATCTTGTCGATGTTCTTCAGGTCCGAGGACAGCTCGGTCCCGTCGACGATGATCTGTCCGGACTGGTGCTCTTCCAGTCGGTTGATGCAGCGGATCAGCGTCGATTTACCTGAGCCCGACGGGCCACAGATGACGATACGCTCGCCCTGATTCACCGTCAGGTTGATGTCCCGCAACACATGAAAAGTGCCATACCACTTGTTCATATTATTGATTTCGATGGCGATTTCGTCGCTAACCTGCATGGCGCTGCGGTTGATTTCGCGATTTTGAACGGCCTCTGACATAGTCGTGCCTCCCTTAACGGTGTTCACGCTGGAGCTTTTTCTCCAGGTGCAGTGAATAACGGCCCATGCTGAAGCAGGCGATAAAGAACATCAGGCCAATAAAAACATAGAGTTCCCAATAGATGCCGTTCCAGTCGGTGCTGGCGCGAATCGCATTAGTCAGGCCCAGCGGGTCAAGCAGACCGATGAAGACCACCAGCGTCGTATCCTTGAACAGACCGATAAAGGTGTTCACGATCCCCGGGATCGAAATCTTCAGCGCCTGTGGTAGCACGATCAACTGCATGGACTGCCAATAGGACATACCCAGCGAATCGGCCCCCTCGTACTGGCCCTTGGGCACAGCAGCGAGGCCGCCGCGCACAACTTCAGCGATGTAGGCGGCAGAGAACAGCGTCACCATGATGATAACCCGCAGGGTCAGGTCAAAGTTCGTGCCCGGCGGCAGGAAGTAGTTCAGCAGCAAGGACGCGGTGAACAGCCAGACGATCAACGGCACGCCTCGGATGACCTCGATGAAGCCGACGGACAGTTTGGTCACGATGAACAGGTCGGATGCACGGCCAAGGGCCAGCATGATCCCCAGCGGCAGCGACAGAACGATGGCCGACACGCCGATGACGATCGACAGCATGAAGCCGCCAAACTGCGTGGACGTGATGGCTTCAAGCCCGATGGGCACGAGGCCGTTCAGTTCGTTACTCAACCGACCGGCAAACAAAAGCCAGTAGATGATTGGAATAACAACACCACCCAACATTGCGACAATCTGGTTCACGCCCGACAGTGCGCGGAAGACCGCAACGCCGATAACGAACCCCAGCGCAATGGCGATCGGCAGCCAGATCGACCCGCCCCACAGCAGAAAGAAGATGATGAAGGGCGAGGCAAGCGAGAAGCTCAAGAACCAGCGCGGGAAACGTCCGAACAGGATGGGCGCAAGGCCAGCCAGCAGGACGATCAGCGCGACAGTCGGGCGCCAGTAATGCTCGGAAGGATAGAAGCCGAACAGCAGCTGCCTCCAGCGGTCACGAATGACACCCCAGCAGGCCTGCTCGGTCGATTGGCCCAAGGCAGAAAAGATTTCCCGGCATTCCGTAAGGGATGTGGCGTACCACGTTGGGCTGACAAACCAAGGGATAATGCCTGAAAGGATCGCATAGACGACATAGATCGAGATCAGCGTAAGGATCGCGTTCAGCCACGTTGGGAACAGGTTGCTGCGGATCCACTTAACGACCCCCGCCTCGGCCACAGGAGGCGGTTGTTGGGCTAGCATGCCCTCTCGTACATAAGCGACGGTTTGGGCGTTTGTATCGCTCATATCAGCGCTCCTCCAGCTTCATGGAATTGTTCGCCACGTTCATCCCGAAAGAGATAATCAGCGACAGGGCGAGATAGAACAGACCCAACAGCAACATGCATTCGAGCGCGCGGCCGGTCTGGTTCAGAGTAATCCCGCCCAGCGTCGCGCGGATGTCGGGATAGCCGACGGCGATGGCAAGGGACGAGTTTTTGGTCAGGTTCAGATACTGCGATGTCAGTGGCGGGATGATCACCCGCATTGCCTGCGGCAGAATCACAAGGTTCATCGCGCGGTTGGGGCGGATACCAAGGGCGGCGGCCGCCTCTGACTGACCTTTGGACACGGACAGGATACCGGCGCGCACGATTTCAGTGATGAAGGCACCAGTATAAAGCGACAGGGCCAGCCAAAGGGCCATCAGCGGGTTACTGATCTGGATGCCGCCACTGAAGTTAAAGCCAGACAGTTCTGGGTATTGCAGCGAAACCGGACGCCCAAGCCCGAAGAAGGCCAGAATGACGGGGACCAAGGCGATGGCGAACATCGGCCAGACCATTGGCAACAGGCGGCCAGTATCGAACAGCAATTTTTTCGCATAACGATGATACAAGATTGCAACGACTACAGAGGCTAGGAACAGTCCGATCAAAATACCAGAGTTCGCGCCCCAGACCGGTGCGGGCAAATAGAAGCCGCGATTGGTGACGGCAAAGCTATCCCAAATCATCGAAGCGGCAGCAGTGCCATCCTCGCCAACGCGGAAATCGCGGGGCTGCGGGGTGGCTTCCGTGAAGACAGCGTAGATTAGAAGGATCCACAGTAGCAAAGGTACGTTGCGAAAGCCTTCGACATAAACGGCCATCAGACGGCTGACGATCCAGTTCTTGGACAGGCGTGCAATGCCCGCCAGAACACCGATGATCGTGGCAAGAATTACGCCAAGGAAGGCCACCAGCAGCGTGTTTACGATGCCGACATACGCAGCCTGCAAGTGAGTGCTGCCGCTAGTGTAAGGGATCAGGGTAGTGCCGATATCATACCCAGCGGTGCTTTGCAGAAAGCTAAAATCGGGCTGAAGGCCAAGCTGTGTCAGGTTGGCAAGTAAGTTGTTAATCAGCCAATAGATCCCGACGCAAACCAGTATCAGCGTCAGAACCTGGATGGTCAGTGACCGATAGCGAGTGTCGTAAATAAGCTGGCTCAGCCGAAAGCTTTCGCGTGGCGGGCTATCCGTCATCAATGACATTTCATTCTCCCCGGGCAGTACCAGTCATTATTCAGGTTGCTCCGGTTGGCCCAGATGCACCACGCGCTGGCAGGCGTTCGTTGACTCGTTTGATGCGGTATGACGAAAGGCCCAGGATAAACTGGGCCTTTCGTCTGTTTTTTAGCGGAAGGGCGGCGAGTAAAGCAGGCCGCCGTTGGTCCACTGTGCGTTCAGACCACGAGCCAGACCGATCGGCGTGTTCTCACCGATGTTGCGCTCGAAGATCTCGCCGTAGTTGCCACCGGCCATGATCGCATTCTTGGCCCAACCGGCGTCAAGACCGATCATCGCGCCCAGCTCGCCTTCGGTGCCCAGGATACGGTTCACTTCAGGGTTATTGGTGGGTGCTGCGGACATTTCGGCAATGTTGGCAGAGGTGATGCCCAGCTCTTCAGCTGCGATCAGTGCATTCAACGTCCACATGGCGATATCGCCCCACTCGTTGTCGCCGTGACGGACCAGCGGGCCCAGCGGCTCCTTGGAGATAATCTCGGGCAGCAGGACGTGGTCTTCGGGTGCTTCGAAGGTTGCACGCGTTGCAGCCAGACCAGAAGCGTCTGTGGTATAGACGTCGCAGGCACCAGCCAAGTACTGCTGCTGGCCTTCGGCGTTCGTCTGAATGGCGACGGGCTGATAGCTCATGTTGTTGGCGCGGAAAAAGTCAGATAGATTCAGTTCTGTTGTGGTGCCGGTCTGAATGCAGACGGTTGCGCCGTCCAGATCCTTGGCGGATGTAACACCCAGCGACTTTGGGATCAGAAAGCCCTGACCATCGTAGTAGTTCACGCCGACGAAGTCGAACTTCAGGTCGGTGTCGCGAGACATCGTCCAGGTCGTGTTACGTGCCAGCAGGTCGATTTCGCCCGAGGACAGCGCAGTGAAACGTGTTTCGCCGGTTGTAGGAACAAATTCGACAGCGTCTTTGTCACCGAATATGGCGGCCGCAACAGCGCGGCACACATCGACATCAAAACCTTCCCAAACGCCATTGGCGTCCGGTGCACCAAAACCGGCAAGGCCGGTCACGACGCCGCAGTTCAGGTGGCCGCGTGCCTTGACGTCATCCAGCGTTGCAGCGGATGCGCTGACAGCTGTCAGACCGGCAACTGCCAGCGTTCCAAAAAATACGGTCTTTTTCATTATTACCTCTTTCTGAGTATCTGCCCTTAAAATGGCAGCCAATTATTCTGTTTGTCTGAACGGTTGGATTTTGATGGGTTTCCCCCTCAATGGATAGAGATTGGGCGGTTTCCAGCCCAGAGGTCAAGGGTAACCGCCGGGTCAAACGGCTGTATCTGCCTAGTTGAACGGCAGTTTGGCCGGATTGGCCTGTTTTGTGACCGCTTCAGGTTGAACGACTGAGGTCCATAAACAGCGCGGCATCAAAAAAGGCCTGACGTTTGATAGCAGCCGCTTCGGCTGCTTCTTCGTCATCGCCCCATTGGCTTATCTGGAAATCCTCGTCGATACGGCTGAGCGGCCACGCAGAGTGCGGTGTAAGCGCACCCGATGCGACAGCCGTGGCCAGCACAAGAGAGCCCGAAAGCTGCACCAAATCGTGAAATCCCGTCAGCGCGAAGGGGTCAAACTGGCAAACATGAGCGTGCAGCCTTTCCAGCGAATCAGCTGGCTGCGGGATCGGCATGACGCCGGTCGTGACATGCAAGCGCGCGTCCAGCGTGCGTGCTGACCAGTCCAGCCAGGGGTCCCATGCCTCTGACTGGGCGGCGACCAGCACATCGGGCTGCGCCGCGCGATAGCACAGCAGATCGCTTTCACCATAGGACGCCAGCATTGCGACGACGGCAGTATACTGCGGCGCGACCTTGTCGATGGCGGAATTGGCAGCGCGAGTGGCAGGCATTGTCGTGGGGTCGATCTTGTCGCTCTGGGCCTGCCATTCGGCAGCGACACGCTCTGCCATGGCCTGCGTCGGCATGATCAGCGGCTGTTTATAGGGTGTCTTGACCGCGCGGCCGTCCAGATCCACGGCAAAGCCGCCGTCACGAGCCACAGTCGTGGCATTGGTCCAGAATCTTTTGGGGGCCCAGTCGCTCATACGGGATCTCCGATAAGGTCATCAATGGCGGCATCTAAAGCCGCAAAAGTATCAATCAAGCGATCTGCCCCAAGGGTGTCCGGGGCGTGATAGCCCCAGCCCACGCCTATGGTCGCGACCCCTGCTGCGCGGGCCATATCCATGTCATAGCTCGTATCACCAATCATGACCGCGCGCCCTGCCGTCACCCCAGCGTCCGCCAGACAGGTCAGGACCATGGACGGATGCGGCTTCGACGGATGAAAGTCAGAAGTCTGGCTGCTGACAAACAGGCCCTGCAGGGCGTGTTCATCGACAAGCCGGTCCAAGCCACGTTTTGATTTGCCCGTCGCGACCGCCAGCAGCGTATGATCCTGCGCCTGCAGCCGCTGCAATGCATCCAATGCACCCGGAAACAGGGGGCTACGTCGTTCCAGGTCTGCCGTGGCGTGATCATGAAACGATGCGCGGTATTGCGACGTCAATTCATCCCGCGTTGCCTTATCCAGATCCGGACACAGCACGCAAAAGGTTTCCGGCAGCGACAGACCGACGATCGACAGAATCTGTGCCCGGCCTGGCACGGCCAGGTCGACGGCGGTGAAGGCCTGCGTCATCGCGCCAAGGATTTCCGCCTGGCTGTCGACTAGCGTTCCATCCACGTCAAAGATGACAAGGCGCAGATCAGGTATCACAGGTCCCGGCGATCAGTCGGGCATATTGAAGGGATCAACCGGCGCGTGGCTCACCTGCCAGCCGACGAAATCCCAAGTACGCTGCATGTGCTCTGGCAGCGGCGCCGTAAGGTGAAGGATCGCGCCGGTTTCCGGATGCTCAATCGTTAACGACCGAGCATGCAGGTGCATCTTGCGGCTGATATCACCGCCCATGCCAGCGCCCCAGCCGTCGCCCATATTTTCCTGATCTGTCCCGCCATACTTTCCGTCACCGATGATCGGGTGGCCAATCTCTGACATGTGGGCGCGCAGCTGGTGCGTGCGGCCTGTGATTGGAACCAGAGCGACCCATGCGGCCCGCTTAGCCAGCGTGTCCAGCACAGCATAATCCGTCGTTGCGCGCTTGGCACCTTCGGTGCTGTCTACGTCTTTGGGGTGCACGCAGCGCATCTTTTCGTTCTCGCCGCCCTTGCCGTGGCCGGGTGCCTTAATCAGACCGTATTTGATCGTCGCGGCGCGGGGATGTGGCACGCCGGCTACGGCGGCCCAATAGATTTTGCGCGTGGCATGGTGCTTCATGTTTTCGGTCAGCTGCTTGGCGGCCATGCGCGTGCGCGCTAGGATCAGAACGCCAGAGGTATCCTTGTCCAGACGATGTACAAGGCGTGGCTTTTCATCATAGCCGAACATCAACGCCTCGGACATCGCGTCAACGTGGCGGGTGGTGTTGGTGCCGCCCTGCGTCGCCAGACCGGCAGGTTTGTTGATGACGATCATGTGGTCGTCGCGATAGATGACACAGGACATGATCAGCGCAGCATCAGCCTTGGTGACGCCTTGCTTCATCATGCTGCGTTCTGCATCGACCTGCGCTTCAGTCGGCAGGGGCGGAATGCGGATGCTTTGCCCGACGTCCAGCCGCGTGTTCGACTTCACCCGGCCGCCATCGACGCGGATGTCACCCTTGCGGCACATCTTTTCGATCCTACCCTGCGTCAGGTGCGGAAATAGCCGCCGCAGGTAACGGTCAAGCCGCTGATCGCCGTCGTCCGGGCCGATTACCCGCGTCTGAACACCGCCGCTCATGCCAATACCATCCGTGTCAAAGTCATTCCAAAGACCAGCGCCGCCAGTCCGATAATTACGCTGCCGCCGATATAGGCAACCGCCAGGTTGAACTGGCCTCTTTCCATCAGCGCAACCGCATCAAGCGAGAACGCCGCAAATGTCGTAAAGCCGCCCAGCAGTCCAGTCATAAGAAAGGGGGCGGCGCGCATGCCACCCTTTTCCGCCAGCGTCACGACGACCACGCCCATGAAAAGCGAGCCAAGCACATTCACCGTGACGGTGCCCCACGGAAACCCCTGCCCCATTACGCGAAGCGTCAGGATGCCAGTAAGCCAGCGCAACGTAGCGCCGATTGCCCCGCCAAGGGCCACAGTGAAAGCAGTCAAGATCATGCCCCCCTGTCGCCCGATCCGGTGAACTTGTCAATTCGTGCTGCCCTGACGCTTGACGCGCAATCCAGCAAAGAAATCGAGCCGCTTCTTCAACTCGCGCTCGAACCCGCGATCAACTGGCAAATAGTAGATGCCCCGCTTCATCGTATCGGGGAAATAATTCTGGCCTGAAAAACCCTCCTCGGCGTCATGGTCGTAGGCGTAACCAGCGCCAAAACCCTGTTCTTTCATCAGCTTGGTCGGCGCGTTCAGGATATGGCGAGGCGGCGGTTCGGACCCGGTCTGTTTCGCGGCGGTCATAGCGGCCTTGAAGGCAACGTAACCCGCGTTCGATTTGGGCGCGAGCGCGAGGTAGGTCACCGCTTGCCCCAGCGCCAGTTCGCCCTCTGGGCTGCCAAGACGCTCGTAAGTTTCCCAGGCTTGAATGCAGATATGCTGCGCCTGTGGATCGGCAAGGCCGATATCCTCGACCGCCATACGGACGATACGGCGGGCAAGGTACCGTGGATCTTCACCCCCGGTCAGCATGCGCGCCAGCCAATAAAGCGCGGCGTCGGGGTCCGAGCCGCGCACCGATTTATGCAAAGCAGAGATCAGGTTGTAATGCTCGTCACCGGATTTGTCGTACTTCGTCGCCCGCTTCATCAGGCGCGATGTCAGGGCGTCCGTGCCAAGCGGCTTATCCGTTTTCCACGCCGCAACCTGTTCAATCAGGTTGAGCAGACTGCGCCCGTCGCCGTCAGCCATGTTAATCAACTGACCACGCGCCTGCGGGTCCAGTGGCAGCTTGCGATCAAGCTCGCCTTCTGCGCGCTGCGCGAGGCGTTCCAGATCGGCATCGTTCAACCGGGTCAATATTAAGACCTGCGCACGCGAAAGCAGAGCGGCGTTCAGCTCGAAACTGGGGTTTTCTGTTGTCGCACCCACCAGAAGAATCGTCCCGTCTTCCATATGCGGCAAAAATCCGTCCTGCTGCGCCTTATTGAAGCGGTGGATCTCGTCCACGAACAGCAAGGTCCCCTTGCCGTTTTGGCGGCGCATACGGGCCGCCTCGAACACTTTGCGCAGCTCCGGCATACCGGTAAAGATCGCGCTAATCTGGACAAAGTGCAGGTCGGTTTCATCCGCCAGCAGTCGCGCAATCGTGGTCTTACCCACCCCCGGTGGGCCCCACAGGACCAGCGACGACAGCGAACCAGACCCAAGCATCGCCCCAAGCGGTGCGTCAGGCCCAAGCACTTGTTCCTGTCCAATCACCTGCCCCAGACTTTGCGGACGCAGGCGGTCCGCCAGCGGGCGTGGGCCAGCGCTGGCAGAGGCAGACATAGATGAACTGTCGAAAAGATCAGGCATGAGATATATCTAGGTCCGTTCCGCCCGTATTGAAAGATGTCTGCGCGCCCGCCGTCACAACGAAAAAGGCCCGGTCCGATGGACCGAGCCTTTCGAGATAGCTAGGATCGGGGGCCTTACGCCTCTTCGTCGATCTCGATCAGACGGGCCTTGTCAGCAGCGCCTTTGGCATCGCGGTTACGGTCGACTAGCTCGATGATCGCCATCGGAGCCATGTCACCATAACGGAAGCCAGCCTTCATAACGCGGCAATAGCCGCCCATACGCTCGGCGTAACGCGGGCCGAGTATTTCGAACAGTTTGGCAGTGTGCATCTCTTGCTTCAACTGCGCGTTGGCCTGACGGCGTGCGTGAAGATCGCCGCGCTTGCCCAGCGTAATCAGCTTGTCGATGATACGCTTCAATTCTTTAGCTTTCGGCAGAGTAGTCTTGATCTGCTCGTGCTCGATCAGCGAACCGGCCATGTTGGCGAACATCGCCTTACGGTGTTCGTGGGTCCGGTTTAGTTTGCGGTAGCCGCTTGCGTGACGCATTTGGTCATCTCCTAATTATACTTTGTTCAGCGGTCTGATGCGTGTCAGCCGCATTATTGGGGCAGTATTGCCCAGGTATTCCCCGCCAATTGCGGGCATTTAGATAAGGGGCGGATCGTGACCCACCCCCTATTCTTAGAACTGATCGTCGAATTTCTTGGCCAGGTCTTCGATGTTGTCTGGCGGCCAATCCTCAACATCCATACCAAGGTGCAGGCCCATGCCCGACAGCACTTCCTTGATCTCGTTCAACGACTTGCGGCCAAAGTTCGGCGTGCGCAGCATTTCGGCTTCGGTCTTCTGGATCAAATCGCCGATGTAAACGATGTTGTCGTTCTTCAGGCAGTTTGCCGAACGGACAGACAGTTCCAGCTCGTCGACTTTCTTGAGCAGCAGCGGGTTGAATTCCAGCCCGTCGTCATCGCCACCAGCAGAAGCCGATTCCGGCTCATCGAAGTTCACGAAGACTTGCAACTGATCCTGAAGGATACGCGCAGCATAAGCCACAGCATCGTCCGGAGTCAGCGAGCCGTCAGTTTCGATCTTCATCGTCAGCTTGTCATAGTCCAGAACCTGACCTTCGCGGGTCGGCTGTACATCATAGCTGACCTTCTTGACCGGAGAATAAATCGCGTCGATTGCGATCATGCCGATGGGGGCATCCTCGGGCTTGTTTTTGTCAGCAGCGACATAGCCCTTACCGGTGTTGACGGTCAGCTCCATGTACAGATCAGCGCCATCGTCGAGGTGACAGATGATGTGATCCTTGTTCAGAACCTCAATGCCGGAAGTTTCCGAGATATCGCCAGCAGTGACGATACCTGGACCCTTGGCCTGAACGCTCAGACGCTTGGGGCCTTCGACGTCCATTCGGATGGCGACGCCCTTCAGGTTCAGGACGATGTCGGTGACATCTTCGCGCACACCCGAGACGGAGGAGAATTCGTGCAGGACGTTGTCAATCTGCACAGCCGTGATGGCGGCACCTTGCAGCGACGACATAAGGATCCGGCGCAGGGCGTTACCCAATGTGAGGCCAAAGCCACGTTCTAGCGGTTCGGCGATCAAGGTCGCTTGACGGTGCGGGTCGTTGCCCGGCTTGACGTCCAGCTGTGTCGGCTTGATTAGCTCAGCCCAATTTTTGTGGATCATAGTCCCTCCATCCTTGCTCGACTTCATGTCCAAAAAGTCGGGCGCTCGAGGTTTCAAAACTGCAGATTGGGGCCGCGCACAAACGCACGGCCCCAATCATTCGATAGCTTAACTCAGACCCGGCGACGCTTTGGCGGGCGGCAGCCGTTGTGCGCCATCGGCGTAACATCACGGATCGAGGTGATGTTGAAACCAGCGGCAGCGAGCGCACGCAGGGCGGACTCGCGGCCCGAACCGGGGCCCTGCACTTCTACTTCCAGCGTCTTGACGCCGTGCTCCTGAGCTTTCTTGCCAACATCTTCAGCAGCCATCTGAGCCGCGTAAGGGGTCGATTTGCGCGAGCCCTTGAAGCCCATAGTGCCTGCGGACGACCAAGCAATCGCGTTGCCTTGCACGTCCGAGATCAGGATCTTGGTGTTGTTGAAAGAAGAGTTAACATGCGCAACGCCAGCTGCGATGTTCTTGGAGACCTTTTTCTTGCCGGTCCGGCGGGTATCTCGTGCCATAACGGGGACTCCTTATTTCTTCTTGCCAGCAATGGCCTTAGCGGGGCCTTTGCGGGTGCGAGCGTTGGTGTGCGTGCGCTGACCGCGAACGGGCAGACCACGACGGTGACGCAGACCGCGGTAGCAGCCAAGGTCCATCAAACGCTTGATGTTCATCTGGGTTTCACGACGCAGGTCACCTTCGACAGTGACGTGTTCGTCGATGTATTCGCGGATCTTCAACACTTCAGCGTCGGACAGTTCGTTCACGCGGCGCGTGACGTCGATGCCAGTTGCTGCACAGATCTGTGATGCGATGGTGTTGCCGATTCCGGCAATATAGGTCAGGGCGATTGGAACCCGCTTTGCAGTCGGGATGTTGACGCCGGCAATACGTGCCACGTGAGCTTTCCTTTTCGTTGCGGGTCCGTGATGCCAGACCCTTTTTTCACAACGCAGGCTCCTCCGACGTGCGGCGGGCCCATGTCATATGAGGTAATCCGTAACCTTTAGGTGCGACCTTGGAGACGGCAGTGATTCCCTTGCGGGATGGGGGTAATTAGTGGCGGATTGGCCGGAGGTCAACCCCCAACTGGACAGCGTCAGCCCAGTGCCTTTTTGATCTGGCTTTCGACTTGATCCATGCTGGCCAAACCATCGACAGAACTCAGATCGCCGCGGGCGTAATAATAACCGACCAGCGGGCTGGTCTGTTTGTAATACGCCAGCAGCCGGGTCTTCAGGCTGTCTTCGTTATCGTCGGCGCGGCGCACGAATTCGGCCTTCTGCCCACAGCTTGTGCAAACACCATTATCGGGAATTGGCTTGGTGTCGTCATTGTAGACTTCGCCGCAGTTCGCGCAGGTCGAACGGGCAGTGATACGCGCAACTAGTATGTTGTCATCGACCTTCATCTCGATCACGTGGTCCAGATTTTCGCCCAATTCCGCCAGCAGATTTCCCAGCGCATCGGCTTGCGCAAGCGTCCGGGGGAATCCGTCAAATATATAACCGTTCGCCGACTGATCGCTCGTCAGCTGCTCGCGGATAAGACCAATGACAATTTCATCGGTGACCAGCTCGCCGCGATCCATGACGTCCGCTACCCGCCTGCCCATATCAGTGCCAGAGGTGCGAGCGGCCCGCAGCATGTCACCGGTTGAAAGTTGCACCATTCCACGCTCGTCAACCAGACGACGCGCTTGCGTTCCTTTACCCGCCCCCGGCGGTCCCAGTAGGATAATATTCATCGACGCGCCGGTCCCCTCCTCTTGGTCGTACCACGCTTACCACGCAGCTGCGATTTTTCGATCAAACCCTCGTACTGGTGTGCCAGTAAGTGAGACTGAATCTGTTGTATCGTATCCATTCCTACCGAGACGACAATCAGAACCGAAGTGCCACCAAAGTAGAATGGCACGGCGAACTGGCTACGAATAATCTCTGGTAACAGGGCGACCAGCGCCAAATAGCCAGAGCCCAAAACCAGAATGCGGGTCACGACATAATCAAGGTATTCGGCCGTCTTCTTGCCCGGGCGGATGCCTGGAACAAAGCCGTTTTGGTTCTTGAGGTTGTCCGCGACCTCATCGGTCTTAAAGGCGACCTCGCGGGTATAGAAGTAGGTGAAGAAGACGATCATCACCGTGAAGAACAGCAGATATAGCGGCTGACCCGGCCCGAAGTAGGCCAGCAAGGTCGACATCACAACGTTGGTGGATCCGCCCGAGAAGGTGCTGATCGTGGTCGGCAGCAACAGCAAGGCAGAGGCGAAGATCGCAGGGATAACGCCGGCCGGGTTCACCTTGATCGGCAGGTGGCTGGAGGACGCATCGTAGACCTTCATGCCACGCTGCTGACGCGGGTACTGGATATGAATCTTGCGCAGGCTGCGCTCCATGAAAACCACAAAGGCCAGCACCGCGATGACCATCAATATGACACCCACTATCACGAAGGGGCTGATTGCGCCAGACCGCCCCTGAGACAGGAACTGGGCTAGTGCGGCAGGCACTTCTGCGATGATGCCGACGAAGATGATAAGCGAAATGCCGTTGCCGATGCCGCGGCTGGTGATTTGCTCACCCACCCACATCAGGAACATGGTGCCGCCGACGATCGTAATCACGCAAGCCGCGGTAAAGAACAGACCGGGATTCGACGCTAGACCGCCTGCTTCGAGCGACTTGGCAAGACCGTAAGCCTGCGCCGTGGCTAGCAGAACCGTACCGTAGCGGGTGTATTGGTTCATCTTGCGACGCCCCTGCTCACCCTCTTTCTTGAGGTTCTTCAGCGGCTCCCACATGGAACCCAGCAACTGTACGATGATCGAGGCCGAGATGTACGGCATGATACCAAGGGCGAATATGCCCATGCGCGACAGTGCACCGCCGGTAAACATCGACAGGATTCCGCCGATGCCGGCAGACGCCTCTTCCATAAAGGCGCGTAGCTGGATGCCGTCGATTCCCGGAACGGGAATGTACGTACCAAGGCGATACACCATCAGCATACCGATAGTGAAAAGGATTCGGCTGCGCAGCTCTGTCGCCTTACCGAAGGCGCCCCAGCTCATGTTGGCGGCCATTTGTTCTGCAGCGGATGCCATGCAAGTCTCTTTTATATGAAAAACGCCGCCAGTCGGATATCCCGGTGGCGGCGTTTGGGAAAACTCAGACCCTATCTAGGCGACGAATGCGTCGCCCGCAAGCGATCAGGCCGCTTCGGTGCGAGCCTTGGGCTTAGCCGTCACAGTCACGCTACCGCCAGCCTTTTCTATGGCCTCGATTGCGCCCTTGGATGCGCCATGCACGACCAGCGTAATCTTGGCTGTGATCTCGCCTTTTGCCAGAACGCGGATACCGTCCTTCAGACGACGGATCAGGCCGGATGCGATCAGTGCATCTTCCGTAAGGTCATTTTTAGGGTCGATCTTGCCTTCATCAATGAACTTCTGAATCAGGCCCACGTTCACGACCGAGTAGGTCTTAGCATTGATGTTGTTGAAACCGCGCTTGGGAAGACGCTGGTATAGGGGCATCTGACCGCCTTCGTAGCCACCGATGGAAACACCGGAACGCGACTTCTGACCCTTGATACCACGACCAGCGGTCTTACCTTTTCCCGAACCCGGGCCACGGCCAACGCGCTTGCGGCGGTGGGTTGCACCTTCGTTATCGGACAGTTCATTCAGCTTAAACATTGTCGCTTCTCCTTTGGCCGGAGGACCACACCCAGCGACGGGAACGTGGCACACGGCATTACATACGAGTCGGAACTACGGTGCCGACTGGCGGCGTATAGCCGTGGCGGAAAGGTGCGTCAAGGAAGGGAATGTTCGCGCGCCCCGCTTCAGGCGGGCTGCATTCCGCGAATGTCCAAAACGGTCCACTTTAACAACAAGGTACGATCTGCCAGACGATTCCAGCCGTGATCTGCCTGCTCATATCGCTAACGCACGTCTGCGTCCCCCCAGACTTTGCATCACGCTCCGCATATTTGATGGACACCACCTGATCAGGCTCGCCCTGATGCAGCCCAGCCCGAACTTTGAACCTATCGATGCCATCATAGCGATCATAGCGATCATAGCGATCAAAACCAGCGGCCGTGTCGACGCAACTAAGCCCCAACGCATTCCCGTCAAAATCAGAGATGCCAGTCTCGCGATTTGGCTTCAGTGACTTTCCCTGAGTTTAGTTCTTGGCGATGTCATTCATGAAAACGGCAGCCAGTGCCGACAACATCAGTGAAGCAAATTTTCTGGCCGTTGACCTTCGTCGACAGCGGCCTCCATCCAGACAAGGGAGTACCCCATCAGGCGCATGGGGCCGTCGCCGTCTGCCTCCGCAAAATCGAGCATGGCAATAAATTGCAGTAGATGTCCCGGTACGGTGGCGGCTTCGAATGGGCCGTCACTATTTCCGTGTCCCAAGCGATCAGAGGCATAGACAGCGACACCGCCATTGGTCAGTCTGCGGGCGAAGTCGACAAAGGCGTGGCCGACGCCCATCCGGGTGACGGAAAAGCCGTGTGTCAACATCACGGGGGCCTCGCTAGGTTGAAGTGCGGAGTAACCCACGCCGACTATGCGCTGACCATGGATATCAAAGGCAGTCGGTTCGGGACGGGACACATAACAGGTCTTTCTGAAATGCAGCCGACTGTAATTACCAGCCTAGCAAAAAAGAAAGACCGTCTTTCGGTTCCTTGAAACGCAAAACGCCCCGTTAACCACCGGAGCGTTTGTGTTTACGTAGCCGTGTGATCTCAGAGGCCGTAAGCGGACTGTTTTGCCACTTCAGAGATGTTGTTGCGGCTCAAGCCGATGTCAGCAAGTTCGCGGGTGCTCATCGCGCTCAATTCATTGTAAATCCGGCGATACACGGCGCGCTGCGCCCGGCTGTCACGCAGGTCTGCGATGGTGTCGATGATCACTTGGCCGAAAGTAGATCCGGCGACGTGCGGTGCGAGTGCGTTCATATGTGCCATAGTGGCGTCCAATCTATGTGCGGGCTTTTTGGCGTTATTTTGACCAAAAGGTGCATTTCATTTGTGACTGTCATTTAGGACCCGACACGCCCCCATACAATCGCTGCTTTTCAAAGGCTGTTATGCGTGGACTGCATAGCAATTAAGCAGTTTAGAAACGCAAAAAAAGCCCCGAGGTAAACCTCGGGGCTTTTTGATATAGTGAGCGACCAGATGGACGCTAACAGTTTAGCCGCGCTCTTCGATAATCTTTACGAGGTGCGGGATACTGTTGACCATGCCGCGGACGGAAGGCGTATCTTCCAACTCCCGGGTACGGTTCATCTTGTTCAGCCCCAGGCCGACCAGCGTTGCGCGCTGAACGGCGGGGCGACGGATCGGAGAACCGACCTGCTTGACGACGATTGTTTTAGCCATGCTCAGATCTCCTTACGCGTCGACCGAAGCTTCAGCTTCGGTGGCGTTGTGGGCCACGTCGCTCTGCTCGGTCACGTGATCATCACGCTTGGGCAGAATGTCGGCGACTTTCTTGCCGCGACGCTGCGCCACAGAGCGGGGCGATTGTTCTTTATTCAAGCCTTCGATTGTGGCCCGTATCATGTTGTAGGGATTGGACGAGCCGATGGACTTGGACACAACATCCTGAACACCCAGCATCTCGAACACGGCACGCATCGGACCACCGGCGATGATACCAGTACCAGCCGTTGCAGCACGCATGACAACGCGGCCAGCGCCGTGGCGGCCTTCCATGTCGTGGTGCAATGTCCGGCCGTCCTTCAGGGCGACGCGGATCATCTGGCGCTTCGCCTGCTCAGTGGCCTTACGAATCGCCTCAGGGACCTCTTTGGCCTTACCCTTGCCGAAACCAACGCGGCCTTTCTGATCGCCTACAACGACAAGAGCGGCGAAGCCAAAACGCTTACCACCCTTGACGGTCTTGGACACGCGGTTGATGGCGACCAGTCGGTCGGCAAATTCCGGTGTTGCTTCCTCGCGGGGACGACGGTTCCCGCGCTGTTCACGTTCTGCCATGTGTGGCATTCCTTATCTTGGTGGCTTGCGCCGTTCCGGTCGATCGCAGTGGGACAATAAGCCCCCCGATCATCGAGGCGGACACCCTAAAGCATCCGCCTTCACTTTTGTTTAGACTTTCAAACCAGCTTCACGCGCGGCGTCGGCAACTGCCTTCACCTTGCCATGAAACAGGAAACCACCACGGTCGAAGTACGCGGTTTCGACACCGGCTGCTTTGGCACGTTCTGCGATTGCAGCACCCACCTTCTTGGCAGCTTCGATGTTGTTCTGACCAACGACGCCCAGTGCCTTTTCGAGCGACGACGCCGACGCAAGCGTCAGGCCGTTCACATCGTCGATCAGCTGGACGCTGATGTTCTTGTTTGACCGGTGAACCGACAGGCGCAGGCGCCCGGAATTCACAGCCCGCAGTTTGTTCCGGACGCGCATGCGGCGCTTCAGAAACAGAGTTCTTTTGCTGTTTGCCATTATGTGCGTCCTTACTTCTTCTTACCTTCTTTGCGGAAGATATACTCGCCTTTGTACTTGATACCCTTGCCCTTATAGGGCTCGGGCGCACGCCACTCGCGAATGTTCGCTGCGACCTGGCCAACAAGCTGCTGGTCGATACCTTCAACAATGATTTCGGTCTGCTTGGGAGCCGTCACAGTGACGCCCTCAGGCACTTGGAAGTTCACATCGTGGCTGTAACCGAGAGCCAGCTTGAGGACATTGTCCCCCAGCATTGTGGCACGGTAACCAACGCCGTTGATTTCAAGTTCTTTCTTGAAACCAGTGGTGACGCCTGTGACGAGGTTTTCCACCATGGAGCGAGTCATGCCCCACTGCTGACGGGCGCGCTTGGATTTGCCACGCGGCGTCACAGTGATCGCATTATCCTCGACCGCGAGGGTCACGTCGTCAGTTGCCTTGAAGGAACGAGTCCCTTTCGGGCCTTTTACTTCGATGGTCTGGCCGGAGACTTTCGCCTCAACCCCGGAGGGCAGCTCGACCGGTTTCTTACCAATACGAGACATCTTGCTCTCCTTAGAAGACGGTGCAGAGCACTTCGCCACCAACATTGGCGGCACGTGCTTTTGCATCAGACATCACACCTTTAGAGGTGGAGACAATCGAAACACCGAGGCCCTGGCGGACGGACGGCAGATCATTGACGGCCATGTAAACACGACGACCGGGCTTTGAAACCCGCTTCACTTCGCGAATGACGGCATCGCCTTCGTAGTACTTCAAGCTGATATCAAAGGCGGGGTGACCGTCCTTGCCATCTTTCTTTTCGTAACCGCGGATGTAGCCTTCGTCGGCCAGCACATCCAGAACCCAGCTACGCAGCTTGGACGCAGGTGTTTCCACCACGCTCTTGCCGCGCATTTGACCGTTACGGATACGTGTCAACATATCACCGATAGGATCGTTCATAATAAATTCTCCTTACCAGCTCGACTTGACCATGCCGGGGATTTCGCCATTGGAACCAAGGTTCCGCAGCGCGATCCGGCTGATCTTGAGTTTGCGGTAATAGGCGTGAGGACGCCCGGTCAACTGGCAACGATTGTGCAGACGCACTGCAGAAGAGTTGCGCGGCAGCTTGGCGAGAGCCATAGTTGCTTTGAAACGCTCTTCGACGGGCTTCTCTTGGTCGTAGATGATCGCTTTCAGTGCTGCACGCTTCTCAGCATACTGCGCCACCAGCTTCTCGCGCTTCTTCTCGCGCTCGATCATGGATTTCTTAGCCATATCTAATATTCTCCCAATCAGCTGTTGAAGGGCATGTTGAAAGCTTTCAACAGGCTCTTCGCTTCAGCGTCGGTTGCGGCGGTGGTGCAGATCACGATGTCCATGCCCCAGTTCTCGTCGATCTTGTCGAAGTTGATCTCGGGGAACACCAGGTGCTCTTTCAGACCGGTGGCATAGTTGCCACGACCATCAAAAGACTTGCCAGACACGCCGCGGAAGTCGCGGATACGCGGCATTGCGACAGTGATCAAACGGTCCAAAAATTCGTACATCTTGTCGCCACGCAGGGTCACTTTCGCACCCAGCGGCATGTCCTCGCGAACTCGGAAACCAGCGATTGATTTCTTTGCGCGCGTGGTCAAGGCCTTCTGGCCTGCGATCGTTGACAGATCTTCCTGAGCTGATTTGGCCTTCTTGCTGTCACGTACAGCTTCAGCACCGCAACCGATGTTCAGAACAATTTTGTCGAGCTTTGGAACCTGCATCTGGTTCTTGTAGCCGAACTCTTCCGTCAGAGCAGCGCGGATGATGTCCGTGTACTGCTGCTTCAGGCGCGGGGTGTAGTTTGCTTGATCGAGCATCAGAGTGCATCCCCTGTGGTCTTGGCAAAGCGCACCTTGTTGTCGCCATCCATGCGGAAACCGACGCGGGTCGGCTTACCGTTGACGTCGGTGACAGCCAGGTTGCTCAACTGGATCGGCATCGCCTTGGGCGTACGACCGCCTTCGGACGACTGCGACTGCTTGGCGTGACGGATCGAGATGTTCACACCCTCGACGATCGCCTTGCCAGCTTTCGGATCCACGGACTTGATCTCGCCGGTCAGACCTTTGTCTTTACCAGCCAGCACGATGACCTTGTCACCTTTGCGAAGTTTGGCAGCCATTACAGCACCTCCGGCGCAAGAGAGATGATTTTCATGAAGTTCTTGGCACGCAACTCACGGACAACCGGCCCAAAAATACGGGTACCAACAGGCTCGTTGTTGTTGTTAAGAATAACAGCAGCATTGCGATCGAAACGGATCGCGGTGCCGTCTTCACGACGAACTTCTTTTGCGGTGCGTACGACGACGGCCTTACGGACGTCACCCTTCTTTACGCGACCACGGGGGATAGCTTCCTTGACCGACACCACTATAATGTCACCCACGGAAGCATACCGGCGGTGAGAACCGCCCAGAACCTTAATGCACTGAACACGGCGAGCGCCGCTGTTGTCAGCAACATCCAGGTTGGTCTGCATCTGGATCATTTGGTTACCTTTCGACCTTTAAGGCGCTTTGTCGATTTCCGTCCGACAGGCCCTAGGGTTTCGTTAAACTGTTAAGTGAAACCGCTTAAGCGGCGATCACTTCCCAGCGTTTCGTCTTCGATTTCGGTGCACACTCCTGAATGCGAACCTGATCACCCACATTGAACGTGTTGTTCTCGTCGTGGGCGCGATATTTCTTGGACTTCCGCACTGTCTTGTGAAGCAGTGGGTGCTTAAAGCGACGCTCGACCGAAACGGTCACGGTCTGCTCATTCTGGTTTGACGTCACAACGCCTGTCAGGATACGCTTAGGCATTCTTTAGGCCTCCGACTTAGCAGCGCTTGCTGCTTTCTGGTTGAGAATCGTCTTAACGCGAGCGGCGGAGCGACGAGCGTTCCTGATCCCTGCAGTGTTTTCCAGCTGGCCAGTGGCCTGCTGGAAACGCAAGTTGAACGATTCTTTCTTAAGACTTACAAGCTCTTCCCGGAGTTGGTCGGGCGTCTTGTCACGCAGTTCGTTGGCGTTCATGCCATTTTCCTTTCACATCACTGGAGGGCCCTTACGGGTCACCCTTCGCCCAGTGGAGTTCTTGATGAAGCGCTCCTCTACATGTGTTACCCCCGTCTGGCAACCCCTTTGAACACTGTATACATGGGTTTCGCCTTGCCGTTTGTAAGCAAAAGGCCGACAGTCCACGGCAAGTGAACGGCCCCCTCACCCATGCAAGATTTCTAACATGTTCAAGATGTCTATCGCCACGTCCACCCTGATCGCGCTGTCCGCACGCAACAGCTACAATCCGGTCGCTGCCGCGGCGCAGAACTCTCACAACGAGATACTAAAGCAAACCGTCTCGCCTGAAGGCACACCTCTGCCCGAAAGCATGGCGTCCCTCCCGTTGAAATTCAGTAAAATATCCAAATCTCACGCATTTGTATTCTTAATGCAGTGACCGTGATCACCTCACCAGATAAACTATTTTGGATTCAAAAAGATGATATCAAGACCGATATTTGCGTCGTGCCTCTTGGCCATTGGCTTGCAACCCAGCAACACGATGGCAGCCGCGTGTGACTATCGGCTCAGCGCACTGATCGGAAAAGGATCGGCCGTTGTTGCAGGCACGGGACGCGGAGTCACCAGTGCTGCGGGAAATGCCCTTGGGTATTACACGCTGACCAACGCTGCCACAGGGGCATCCATGCTGGGATCAGTGGCCGCAAGCACATCTGCGGCGAGCGAGGCCGGCCTTGTTGCGAGCACAGGGTCCGGCGTCGGAGCAGCGGGTGCTGCGCTGGTGTCACCAATTGGAATCGCTATTGGCGTGGTTTTGGCCGTAGGTGTCGCTGGTACCGAGGGTTACTGCTACTTCAAGGACGAGCGCATAACCCGATATCAGGACGTCCTTGCCGTGGTTCAAAGCCTCTCTGCAAACGCTGACCCGCTATACTTTGAACTGGTAGATCCAAGCACCCCACTTGCGAAGCAGGCTATACTAAAGATTGGCGACGGCACGGGAGCTTTAGTTCACTATGAAGTCGAAAAGCTGTATATTGTGAACGGAGCCATGAAATATCGGGCTCCGCTCCGGGATCAAACAATCGGCAATATCAACCTTGACATAGTGCCCGCAACTAAACAGTGATCAGTCGCCCCACCGGTAATTAAAGCTGACGCTGATACGATCTTCTTCCGACATGTTCATCGGCACCTCGTGGCGCAACCAGCTTTCCCACAGCAAAACGTCGCCCACATCAGGGTCTACGTAGATGAACTGGCGCAGGGCCTCCTCAGCCTCCTTAAAGCGGCCAGGGGACGCCATCATCATGGGTAGACGCGGGTCTTCGAACTTGATCGCGGAAGTGCCCTTAGGCATCGCGACATAGGTCGTGCCCGAGATAACTGAGTGCGGGTGGATGTGGGCGGTGTGGATGCCGCCCTCTGGCAGAATGTTGATCCAAAGGTCTTCCAGCTTCAGCTTTTTGTCACCCAGATCAAACGCCAGATCACCAGCGAAGGATTTAACGTGCTTGTCCAACGCCTTCTTGAGCGTTTTGAAGACCGGCATCCGCCACGGCAGGTCAGTCAACGACGCATACGACGTATAGCCTGGAAAATCGTGCTCATCGCACCACGCCTGCCCGGCCTCGTCATCCTCGGCGATAGAAAGGCACGTCGCCTCCAGCTCGGCGGCGTCGATGGGCTTGCCATGCTCTGACAGCTTGGCGCGATAAAGGCGGGTCACGAAGAGTGATGAGATATCTGACATACTGAAGTCATAACTCAGCGCCCGTGCGCTGGCGAGAGCAGAGTTGCGGGACTTGATACGGGTCAAGGTCGAACACCCGTGGCTGCGCTAAAATACGCGCGCAACAAGGAGACAAAAATGTCCACCACCCCACACGAACTTTCCGAAGAATTCCCAGCGAAAGTCGAACAGATTCAAGCCCTGCGGGCGTCAAACAGTCACTTCGCTAAACTGGTCGACAAATACCACTAGGTGAACCGCGCCGTTCACCGGGCAGAAATTAACGTAGAGCCCACCACAGACGAGCATATGGCTGAAATGCGCTAAACGCGCCTTCATCTAAAAGACCAGATCGCAGTAGCGCTTCACTCCGCCTAAGCGCGTTAGGCAATCGCTAGAGCGAAAAAGCCCCCAGCGATCACTCGGCGGGGGCTTTCTATTTCAGAAGGGCAGTGCTCTACTTTTTACCAGTCTTCGCGAACGACCGTACGGGTTTTGATCGGCAGCTTCATCGCAGCAAGGCGCAATGCCTCGCGTGCGGTGACTTCGTCGACGCCGTCGATCTCGAACATTACGCGGCCAGGCTTAACCTTGGCAGCCCAGAAATCGACCGAACCTTTACCTTTACCCATACGCACTTCGACGGGCTTTGAGGTCACAGGCAGATCCGGGAAAATCCGGATCCAGACGCGGCCCTGACGCTTCATGTGACGCGTCATTGCACGACGTGCGGCTTCGATCTGGCGTGCGGTGATCCGCTCGGGCTCAATAGCCTTCAGGCCATAGGTGCCGAAGTTCAGGTCAGACCCGCCCTTCGCTTCGCCATGGATCCGGCCCTTGTGCGCCTTGCGGAATTTGGTGCGCTTTGGTTGCAGCATCTTGTGTTACTCCTTAGCGATCACGGCGCGGGCCACCAGGACCGCGCGGGATAGCGCCCTCCTGAAGCTCGGCGTGCTTGCGATCATGTCCTGTTGGGTCGTGCTCCATCACCTCGCCTTTGAAGATCCAGACCTTGATCCCGATAATACCATAGGGGGTCATGGCTTCGTAGAGCGCATAATCGATGTCGGCACGCAGAGTGTGAAGCGGAACACGGCCTTCACGGTACCATTCGGTCCGTGCGATCTCGGCACCACCAAGACGGCCAGCAAGGTTCACACGGATGCCCGGGGCACCCATACGCATGGTGTTCTGCACGGCGCGCTTCATGGCACGACGGAAAGAAACCCGGCGTTCCAGCTGCTGACCGATGTTTTCAGCGACCAGGGCCGCATCCATCTCGGGCTTGCGCACTTCAACGATGTTCAGGTGCAGTTCGGACTTCGTCAGCTTGGACAGCTTAAGACGCAGACCTTCGATGTCTGCACCTTTTTTACCAATGATGACGCCCGGGCGAGCAGCGTGGATCGTAACGCGGCACTTACGGTGCGGACGCTCGATGATCACGTGGCTGATGCCAGCTTGCTTGCACTCTTTGCGGATGAACGCCTTGATAGCGAGGTCTTCGAGCAGCAGATTGCCAAAGTCCTTGGTATCTGCATACCAGCGGCTGTCCCAGGTACGGTTGACCTGCAGACGCATGCCGATGGGATTGACTTTATTACCCATTATGCTTGCTCCTCAATCTGGCGTACCAGGATTGTGATTTCCGAGAACGGCTTGACGATCTTACCGAACCGGCCACGAGCCCGCGGACGGCCGCGCTTCATGATCAGGTTCTTGCCCACATAAGCCTCGGCGACGACCAATTCATCGACGTCAAGGTTGTGGTTGTTCTCAGCGTTGGCGATGGCCGACTGAAGGCACTTCTTCACATCTGCCGCGATCCGCTTCTTGCTGAAGGTCAGGTCCGTAAGGGCCCTCTCAACCTTCTTGCCGCGGATCAGCGCAGCAACAAGGTTCAGCTTTTGCGGACTGGTACGCAGCATACGCAACTTTGCGCGGGCTTCGTTGTCGGCCACGCGGCGGGGATTTTTGTCCTTGCTCATGGCTTACTTCCGCTTCGCTTTTTTGTCGGCGGCGTGACCGTAATAGGTCCGGGTCGGAGAATACTCACCGAACTTCTGACCGATCATGTCTTCGCTGACGTTGACAGGGATATGCTTCTTGCCGTTGTAGACGCCAAACGTCAGGCCCACGAACTGGGGCAGGATCGTCGAGCGGCGCGACCAGATCTTGATAACTTCATTGCGGCCGCTTTCGCGGGTCGCTTCGGCCTTCTTCAACACATAAGCGTCGACGAAAGGGCCTTTCCATACAGAGCGAGCCATATTAGCGGCCTTTCTTCTTCTGGTGACGCGTACGAACGATCAGGCGGCTAGATGCCTTGTTCTTATCGCGAGTCTTGTTGCCCTTGGTGCCTTTGCCCCACGGAGTGACCGGGTGACGACCACCGGAGGTCCGGCCTTCACCACCACCATGCGGGTGGTCGATCGGGTTCATGGCGACGCCGCGAACCGAAGGACGTACGCCGTAGTGACGCATACGACCAGCTTTACCAAGGTTCTGGTTGCTGTTGTCAGGGTTTGACACGGCGCCGATGGTGGCCATGCATTCCTGACGCACCAGACGTAGTTCGCCCGAGGACAAACGGATCTGAGCGTAGCCACCGTCACGGCCAACGAACTGGGCATAAGTGCCAGCAGCACGAGCGATCTGGCCACCCTTGCCTTGCTTCAGCTCGATGTTGTGGACGATCGTACCGATCGGCATGCCGCTGAAAGGCATAGCGTTGCCCGGCTTGATGTCAGCTTTTGCCGATGCAATGACCTTGTCACCGATCGAGATGCGCTGAGGAGCCAAGATGTAATTCTGTGTGCCGTCTTCGTACTGGATCAGCGCGATGAAAGCGGTGCGGTTCGGGTCATATTCGATCCGCACGATAACAGCGGACATGTCCAACTTGTTACGCTTGAAATCGACGATGCGGTAAAGACGCTTAGCGCCCCCACCAATACGACGCATGGTGATCCGTCCGGTGTTGTTCCGGCCGCCCGACTTTGTAAGACCCTGCGTAAGGGCCTTAACGGGACGTCCTTTCCAAAGCTCCGAACGGTCGATCAGCACCAGCCCACGCTGGCCCGGCGTCGTCGGTTTGTACGACTTTAGTGCCATGTTTCTGTCTTCCGTTTGCTTGGCGGCCCCCCTTGCGAGGTGCCTGAAGTGAAGGGCCCCGAAGGTCCCAAATAATAAAGTAAACGGCCCTGGAACGAATCCAAGGCCGGTTGAGTGAGCCGCTGATAGCAGAGGGTTGACAGGTCGTCTAGGGCAGCAGCTCAGGTTTTACGCCTTAAGTCCAGTTGGTGTCCAAACAAACGTTTGAACCGACTAGTCGTATGGGGAACGCCGTAATTGAAACTTGCGTGGACCGGATCTTGTCGGGGTCGGTTTCTACGTTCGTATGCACCTAGCCATAGCCCAAAAATAGATAAGGATTGCCCAGCTGCATGTAGATGTTGGTAAATCTTTTACTGTTCTCAACGTGCATTTTCCGAAGGCGACGTCAGACCGATGCTTTGTCCCGGAAACAACTTGGCGATCGAATTGCGCAGAATTTTTTCAAACTGGCCAAGCATTCGAAATCAACACAGGCCCCCTGCCTTTCCGGTCGCCGAAATAGTGACTGGCAGAAGCACGGTCAACAAGAAAGCGTCATAATTAAAACTGATCGAATGATGATAACCAAACGCGCCGAAAAGGCACTGCGAGGATGGAAACAAAACAGCATTCGGATCGATCGGACCAGCGGTCCTCAGACAAACAGTGCGTCAAAATTTTACAAAATCAATGTCGTTTTCCGAGCCTGGTAAAAACGTATCTGCAAAACCGTCCAATTAAAAACGGCCACATACTCCTCCCCACTTGCGTGCACAGCCCTTTCGACGGCGTGCTGCGTCTGAACGATGGCACCTGGCGGAACGAAATCCCGCAGCACCGCGTAACCTTTGGCCTCGATTTCCCCTTCAATCGAACAAACATCGCTTTGGACGTCGAATCTGCTGAATTCGCTCCCATCCATCACGGACAACTCACAAACGATTGTCTAAGAATTCCCAGTATTACAAACGATCACCGCACACTAAGGGGGCCAAAGTCCCTTAACATAACGAAAAAGGCCCTCGCATTAGCAAGGGCCTTCCTCAGTCTCAATATGGATTTCGGCCTTAAAGACCGGTGGACACGTCGATAGAGCTACCCTCTTCGAGCGTCACATAGGCCTTCTTGACGTCCTTCCGGGTGCCAAGAGAACCGCGGAAGCGCTTCACTTTACCCTTGGTGATCGTCGTATTTACGGCCTTGACCTTAACACCAAACAGCGCCTCTACGGCCTGCTTGATCATCGGCTTGTTGGCGTCGATGGCAACTTCGAAAACAACGCCGTTGTTCTCGGAAGTCATGGTGGCTTTTTCCGTGATGACCGGCTTGCGGATCACGTCGTAGTGTTCTGCTTTCGCGCTCATTTCAGTCGAGCCTCCAGTGCTTCGAGACCGGCCTTAGTGATGACCAGGGTGTCGCTTTTCAGGATATCATAGACGTTCGCGCCCATCGAGGGCAACACGTCCAGATTGGCCAGGTTGCGCGCTGCACGGACGAAGTCAGCATTGACCTCGGCACCGTCGATGATCAGCGCACGCTTCCAGCCACGATCATTCACGTGCTTTGCCAGCGCCGAAGTCTTGGCGTTCTCGACAGCCAGTTGATCAATCACGACCAGCTCGCCTGCCAGCAATTTGGCGGACAACGCGTGGCGCAGACCCAGCTTGCGGAACTTCTTGGTCAGCTCGTGGCCGTGGCTACGCGGGGTCGGACCCTTGTAAACACCACCGTGACGGAAGATCGGCGCGCCCTTGGAACCATGACGTGCGCCGCCGGTACCTTTTTGACGATAGATCTTCTTGGTCGAGTAGCTAACGTCAGAACGGCCCAGCGTAGAGTGCGTACCGGCTTGTGCGTTGTTACGCTGCCAACGGACCACACGGTGCAGGATGTCCGCACGCGGCTCCAGACCAAAGATGGCGTCGTCCAGCTCAACCGAACCGGCAGCTGCGCCGTCGAGTTTGATTGCATCAGCCTTCATTTTTGTCACCCTCGTTTGCGGCGTCGTCCGCCGGGGTTTCGTTTGCAGCCTCAGCTTCGGCAGCTTCTTGTGCTGCTTGCTCTGCTTCAGCGGCGGCCTTGGCGGCTGCGGCTTCTTCAGCTGCGGCTGCGGCGGCTGCTTCTGCGGCCATACGCTTGGCTTCGTCGTCCAGCGACTTCAGACCAGCGGGGTACATCACGCCTTCGGGTGTCGCCTTTTTGACGGCATCCTTGACAGTAACCCATGCACCCTTGGAACCGGGAACAGCGCCTTTGACCATGATCAGGCCACGGTCGGGGTCGGTCTTGATGACCTGCAGGTTCTGGGTCGTGACACGAGCGGAACCCATGTGACCGGCCATCTTCTTACCCTTGAAGATGCGGCCCGGATCCTGACACTGACCAACGGAGCCGTGCGAGCGGTGCGACACGGAAACACCGTGCGACGCGCGCAAACCACCGAAGTTGTGACGCTTCATGGCACCCTGGAAACCTTTCCCGATAGATGTTCCGGAGATGTCGACAAACTGACCGGCGAAGTAGTGGTTCGCAGTAAGTTCTTCGCCAACGGCGATCATATTCTCAGTTGCGACGCGAAATTCAGCAACCTTACGCTTAGGTTCCACGTTCGCCTTGGCGAAGTGGCCACGCATCGGTGCAGTGACGCGCTTCACCTTGGCTGTGCCAGCACCCAACTGAACGGCGGTATAGCCGTCACGCTCAGGCGTACGCTGCGCGACCACCTGCAGGTTTTCCAAAGCAAGAACGGTCACCGGGATCTGGCGGCCATCTTCCATGAACAAGCGGGTCATGCCCAGCTTCTTCGCGATCAATCCTGTACGGAGCATATTCAATATCCTCCTTAAACGCTGATCTGCACGTCCACGCCGGCGGCGAGGTCGAGCTTCATCAGGGCGTCAACGGTCTGCGGAGTTGGATCGACGATGTCCAGCAAACGCTTGTGAGTACGGATCTCAAATTGGTCGCGCGACTTCTTGTCGATGTGCGGACCGCGCAGAACGGTGAATTTTTCGATCTTGTTGGGCAGCGGGATCGGGCCACGAACCGACGCGCCGGTGCGCTTAGCGGTAGAAACGATCTCTGCGGTGGAGGCATCAAGGACGCGGTAGTCAAACGCCTTCAGGCGAATGCGGATGTTCTGGCTGGCTGCCATGTGACATCACCCTTCTACTAGGGCTTAGATCGGAGAGGAGGAGACAGGCTCATCCGGCCCCCTCATCGCGTCTTATTTTAACTTAAAAGGGGCACGCAAAGCGCACCCTTGTTGAGTTGTGGCCGTATAGGGCGAGTCGGCATGGGTAGCAAGGGGTTTGGTGAGCGTCTACCCTGAAACAAGGCGAAACGCCACGTTGGGCCGCTCCCCTGCTCAGCTATTCTAGTCCATAGAGTCTAGAATAGACGCTACGCGCAATTTCCCCTTTATCATATTGAACTTGTGGCGTCTGGGGAAAGTGCGTTTGTAGTAGCCTGCGCGCTATCTAACGCCGTTTCCAAACCAGCACGAACCCTCTGCCAGTGCGCAAAGCGAGGCCGAGCAACCCAAAGACGACTTGATTATCGGTCAGATCCTGCTCGTACCGCTCCACCGCGTTCCACGCCGTGCAATGGAAAGACTACGGCAAGAAGAAGACTATACTGCTTTTGCTCCAAAACCCGAAACTTCAGGTGGGTTATGACGCGGAAGTTGTCTGATACTTTATCGCGGAATTTCCGTCATTCTTGCCGGATGACCTCACGCACGAATGCGATAATCGCGTCGTCAAACGATGTCTGATTTGGGTAGTAGCGATCATGAGTGACGTATTGATGTAGCACGGCCCAAAGCCGCTAAATCGGATTGAGATGTGAACAGTAGGGTGGCAGCTCGATCAGTTGGATACGGCGAGCTGCCCTGGCAAGGAAAGCTCTAACATCGGGCCCTCTGTGGTAGGCGGCGTTGTCCCAGATGACATGAATGACGCGCGTATCAGGGTTGCGCGCTTCGATCTGGGTCAGAAGCTGGGCTGCACTGACCCCATCAACGGTTGTGGTCTCGACAAAAGGTGCATCAAAGTTCTCAAGATTCACAGCCCCATGAATGTTCACACGACCGCGTCCTGCCGTGTTGAGAACCGCTGGGTTCAATCCCACCTTCACCCATCCAAATGCAGGCTTGGTCTGGTATTCTGGATGCACCGCATCGGCGAAGTAGACGGCTTCATCTGCAGGCAACTCCCGCATCAGGCGTTCGTAAAATGCGATGAAAGCGGTCTGCATTTGCGCTGTTGCCACGCGCGGCAGGGACTTGGGCTTGCAGCATTCAAAGCCCAGTCGGGCCAGAAGTTTGATGCTGCCAGAATGGTAATAGTTCAGACCGCACTCAACTGCGACATGGGCCCTGATCTCGACCGTCGAGCGACAGAAGCGCGCTTCCAGCCAGGCTCATAACGCAACCTCCTGTGCCTGCTTCATAAGGGACTGACCGCCTTTCCAGCCGTCGTAGGCAAGCGCATCCCAACCATATTGCAGGTAGGTTTATGCCAGCCCCGAATGGTATCGTCTTCCAGGTAGAGAAACTTTGCGATCAGAGCACAGCTTTCCCCTTCGTCAAGCAGCAGGATCGCATTTGCCCGGCGGGCAATGCCGTAATCCTCACGCTGGCGACGCACGCAAGCCTCAAGCTCGATAGGGGCTGCTGAGGAAAGAAAGCCAGCCGGATCATCAGAATAGCTGAATCGTTTCAAACCCAGCCGTCAAGACTTCAAATTTGGCTTCCGTAGGACTCGGAGTATAAATGTAAAAAAGGCCACCCCGAAGGGTGGCCTTTCTGATGTCTAACCGTTGCAGGCCTAACGATTTTTTACGCCAGGATCTTCGACACAACGCCAGCACCGACGGTACGGCCGCCTTCGCGGATGGCGAAG